>JAABUQ010003854.1_pt1 | contig 26581 bp, 16 predicted proteins | sample 5560001 | NCBI WGS metagenome assembly JAABUQ01 (sample SAMN10711888, study PRJNA513371) | rock metagenome | isolation source: Antarctica rocks | place: Antarctica: Victoria Land, Finger Mt nord | collected 2015-12-18 | reverse complement strand
CGGCCTGGACGCCGGCCGGCAAGTTCGAGCTGCCCCTGGCCCGCGACGACGCCGGCAAGCTCAAGCTCGACGCCTTCGACGACTCCCTCGCCGAGGGCCTGCTCCAACGCCTCGTCGGCGTCAAGCTCGCCAAGACCAAGGCCCCCAAGGGCAAGGAAGCCTACTCGATCCGGATCGAGAACTACTCCCCCCTGATGCTCAACGGCATCGCCCTGGCCGGATCGGCCGCCAAGCCCTCCGAGGCCGCCAAGGCGCTCCTGGGCATCGCCCTGTCCCCACGCCGGACCCTGGCCCTGCCGGCCACCGGCGAGGCCGTCGAGCGGTTCGGCCTGAAGGACGGCATCAAGGTCCTCGCCCTCGACCTCTCCGGACTCTGAGCCGAGACTTGGACTCGACCGACCCACTTTCGACCCCAACCCGACGCCCCCGGCGAGCTTTCGCCGGGGGCGTCGCGCATTCCCGGGGCTCGATCGATCGATCAGGGGCCGAGGGCGACCGAGACCCGGCGGCCGATCCGGGGGCAGGCGTCGGTGATCGATCGGGCGGGCGGGCCGAAGCAGGGCCAGAGGAGGTAGGCGATCGCGTCGGCCGGGTGGGCGGCGATCTCCCCTTCGAGCCTCCGGAGGTACGCGGCGACGGCGGCGTCCTCGCCCCCGGCCTCGACGACCCTGGGCCGGTCGATCGTCAGGGCATACCGGCCGCCCGGCTGGTGGCTGGCGAAGAGGAAGACGACAGGCGCCTTCGAGAGCGCGGCGAGGTCGGCCCAGATCGCCAGGAAGGTCCGGTCGACCCCGAGCAGCCGCCCCCCTCGGCAGTTCGGGCCGGGCCAGGGGATGTCGCCGCTGAGGTAGACGGCCAGGCCGTCGCGGAGGGCCGCTCGGGCCCTGAGCATCCGGTCGACCGCCTCGATCGGCGTCATCGACCGGCGGAGGAAGAATGACGACTGCGGGTGCGGCTCGTCGCGGTCGAACCGCCGGTGGAGGTCGCGGGAGACGTGCCTGGGCCGCTGGACCAGGAGCCGGATCGGCACCCCCCGGCGGTCGAGCCAGTGGTGCGCCGGCAGGTGCGCCCCGAGGTGGCTGCCGACGACGACGACCCCCCGCCCCTGGGCGAGGGCGGAGTCGAGGTGCCCGGCGCCGGTCACGTCGAACCGGGCCAGGACCTCGGCCGAGTCCAGGCCGTCGAGCGGGTAGTCGCGGGCCGAGAACCGGGCGAGGTTGGCCGCGACCGCGCGGGCCGTCGCCTTCAGGTCCCAGTCCGCCCCCAGGACGTCGCGGACCCGGGCCAGGGCCTCGACGATCTCCCGCCGCCGGCCCGGCCTCGCCGCGACGATCCCCCGCCCGAACGCGCCGAGCGCGGCGTCGCACCGGGCCGGCCCGAGCCCCCGGAGCCCCGGCAGGATCACCTTGTAGTACCACGACTTCCAGCTCAAGGCCCGGCGAAGCTGCATCCGTCGACTCCTGGCGACCGCGCTAGCTGTGGGCCATCTGCTTGAGCCCTTGGTAGTCGACCTTGTCGGTCGACGTCGTGGGCAGGTTCGAGAGGAACTGGACCTCGTCGGGCACCATGTAGGGGGGGAGGTGGCGGGTGCAGTGCCGCTTCAGGGCGATGATCGACCCCTTGTGGCCCGGCCTGGTGGCGATGAAGGCGACCAGGGTCACCCCCTCGTCGCCGGACCTGGCGATCACGGCGGCGCGGTCGACGGCGTCGTGGCGATACAGGGCGGCCTCGATCTCGCCCAGCTCGATCCGGTAGCCCCGCTTCTTGACCATCCGGTCGCGGCGGCCGTGGAAGCGGTGGCAGCCCGAGCCGTCGTCGCTGACGAGGTCGCCGGTCCGGTACCAGGCCCCCTCGTCGTCGAGGAAGAAGGCGCGGGCGGTCAGGTCGGGGCGGCCGAAGTAGCCGAGCATCACCCCGGGGCCGGAAACGACCAGCTCGCCGACGGCCCCGCTCGGCACGACCCGGCCCCGCTCGTCGACCACCCTGAGCCGGGCCGGCGGGCAGGCCGAGCCGATCGGGAAGGGCGCATCGCGGTCGGCCTCGATCGTCCGGGGGATCGGCATCGCGGTGCAGACGTTGGTCTCGGTCGGCCCGTAGAGGTTCCAGAGGTCGGCCTCGGGCCAGGCCGCCCGGACCTTCCGCAGGCCGGCGATGGGGAACACCTCGCCGGCGAAGAGGACCAGCCGAGGGGCGGGGAACCCCGGCCGGTCGATCCCCCCGCGCTCCGCCAGCAAGCCGAGGATCGAGGGGGCCGAGTACCAGACGCTGATCCCCCGGGCGGCCAGGAAGTCCCCCAGGCGGGCCGGGTCCTTGCCCGTCGCCTCGTCGACCAGGACCAAGGTGGCGCCGACCCGGCACGGGGCGTAGAGGTCGAAGATCGACAGGTCGAAATGAAACGGCGCGTGCGAGGCGAACCGGTCGTTCGCCGTCAGGCCGAACGTCGCGTCGCACCAGTCGAGGAAGGCGAAGGCGTTGCCGTGCGAGAGCATCACCCCCTTGGGCCGGCCGGTCGAGCCCGAGGTGTAGAGGACGTAGGCGAGGTCGTCCCCCTCGAAGGTCAGGGCGAGCGGCGTCGGCCCGTCGTCGGCCATCACCTCGCTCCAGTCGGCGTCGCCCGGGTCCGGGCATCGGCCCTCCCCCACCACGACGAACCGGGGCAACGGCCCCGGCCCCGGCCACGCCTGGCGCAGCTCGTCGACGGCCCCGGCCGCCACCACCACCGCCTTGACGCCGGAGTCGGCCAGGATGCCCGCCCCCCGGATCGCCGGCGAGGCCGGGTCGACCGGCACATACGCCGCGCCCGAGCGGAGCACGCCATGGATCGCCGCGACGGCCTCGACCCCCTTGGGCAGGAACAGGCCGACCCGGTCCCCCCGCCCGACCCCCCACCGATGGAGGCGCGTCGCCAGCCGGTCGGCCGCGTGGATCAATTCGGCATAAGTGAAGACCTGCCCGCGCTCATCCTCGACGGCCGGGTGGTCCGGGCGGTCGGCGAAGGCGCGGTCGAGGAGCTGGCTGAGGTGGTGAGCGTCCTTGCCCATGATCATGTCTTCTGGTCGGTTCGATGTGTGAGGGCCGATCCCGCCGCGAGGATCGCATCAATGTTCGGCGTCTAGCCCCGGGCGACGATCCCCGGGGCCCGGATGACCGGGCATGATGCCCCGATCCCGGGATGACGACAAGGCCAATCCCCCGTCGATTCGGGCGGGGATGCATCACCATCCTTCGATCACCCAACTTGGGCCGATCGGGCCAGGCTTCGATCCGATTGAGCAAATATTATTCGCAGGATTCACCAGAAGTCCGAACAAAATTCTTGAAACCACCATGACCACCCCCGATAATACGGTCAAGCGAGGACTACAGACGAAATGCTCGACGAGATCGATCGGCAACTCCTGGGCCTGCTCCAATCGGACGCCCGGACCTCGAACGCGGAGCTGGCCAGGCGTGTCGGGATGGTACCTTCGGGCGTCCTGGAGCGGGTCCGCAAGCTGGAGGAGCGGGGCCTGATCCGGGGCTACGAGGCGAAGCTCGACCCCCGGAAGCTCGGCGCCGGGCTTCTGGCGTTCGTGTTCGTCCGTGCCGAGGAATCGGTCGGCGAATCGATCTTGGGGGAAGCCCTGGCGGCGATCCCGGAAGTCCTGGAAGTCCACGACGTCGCGGGCGAGGATTGCTACCTGATCAAGGTCCGGGCGGCGGACGTCGAGGCCCTGGGCCGGCTGCTCCGCGAGCGGATCGGCTCGACCCCGGCGATCCGGTCGACCCGGACGACGATCGTGCTCCGGACGATCAAGGAGTCGGGCACCATCCCGATCCCGCCGGGCCCCGAACCGGCCCGGCCTTCCACCAAGGAGGAAGCACATGACGGCGGCTGATCGGCAAGGGCGACGCGGGCTGATGATCGCCGCCTTCGCGACCGTGTACCTGGTCTGGGGCTCGACGTACCTGGCGATCCGGTTCGGCCTGGAGACGATGCCGCCGTTCCTGATGGCGGGGGTCCGGTTCCTGGTGGCCGGGTTGCTCATGTACGGCTGGGCCCGGGCCCGGGGGGCCTCTCGGCCGACCCTGGCCCACTGGAAGGTCGCGGCGACCGCCGGCGTGCTGCTCCTGGCCGTCGGCAACGGCGGGGTGACCTGGGCCGAGCAGAGCATCTCCTCCGGCCTCGCCGCGCTCCTGGTGGCGACGGAGCCGCTCTGGCTGGTCCTGCTGGCCTGGGGCTTCTTTGCGGGCCCCCGGCCGACCGGCAAGGTGGTGGCGGGCCTGACCTTGGGGCTGCTCGGGGTGGCGTCGCTGGTCGTCGGCGGCGGCGAGATGGCGGTCGACGGATCGGCCTGGGGCGTGGCGGCCGTGCTGGTGGCCACGGTGTCGTGGGCCGTCGGCTCGCTCCTGCTCCGCGACGCAAAGCGGCCCGATTCGCCGATCCTGGGGACCGGGATGCAGATGCTCGCCGGCAGCGCAGTCCTGATCGCCGTCGGCCTGGCCCGGGGCGAGGCCCGCCAACTCGACCCGTCGGCGATCTCGACGGGTTCGATCCTCGCCGTGCTCTACCTGATCGTCTTCGGCTCGATCGGCGCCTACACCGCCTACACCTGGCTCCTGACCGTGACCACGCCGGCCCGGGCCAGCACCTACGCCTACGTCAACCCGGTCGTCGCCGTCCTGCTCGGCCACTGGCTCGGGGCCGAGGGGGTCTCCCCCCTGGCCTGGGCCTCGATGGCCGTGATCGTCGGCTCCGTCGCCCTCGTCAACACCGCCGAAGCCACGGAGCCGCCGACCGAACCCGAAGCCGGCCTCGACGTCGACCCCGAGGCCGAATCCGCGGAGCTTTCCGAAGCGGCATGCTAACGACCGCGCGCCAGAACGATCTTATCTGGGAAGGGCCCGACTCCGAGGGCCCCGACCGGGCGGAGGTCGGCGATGGGCGGTCGGTTGGCTTCGTTTTTCCCGGGACGATCGAGGCCGGGCGAGGTCGTTGGGTTCGTTTCGCCGAAAGATGCGCCGGGCATCGTTGGGTTCGTTTCGCCACGACCCGACGCCGCCCACCTGTTCGACGCAACATTTTGCGGCGAAGCCCCTTCTGACTCTCTCCCCTCTTGTGAGGGAGGGGGCCAGAGGGAGGGAGCCGGGGAAGCGGGGCGGGCATCGTCGTCAGTTGGGTTCGTTCGGGAAATCGAACACGGCCCGGGCGAGGGCGGGGTCGGCGCGGAGGGCTCGGGCGAGGCCTTCGAAGAGGAGGCGGTGGCCCTGCTTGTTGGGGTGGTCGTCGCCGGGGGCGATCTCGATGGTCGATGGGCCCTGGGCGTCGAAGGCGGCGGAGAGGTCGACGATCGGGACGGCGTGGCGGGCGGCGATGCCGTGCTGGCGCGCGACGGCGAGGGCCCGGGCGTCGGTCGCGTCGTCTCGGCTGGCCCGGGGGATCAGGAGGCCGACGAGGGGCAGGTCGAGCGAGCGGCAGTCGGCGGCGAGGGCCCCGAGCACGGCGTCGGCGAAGGTCCAGTAATGGTCCTTGATCCGGGCCTTGAACCCCTTCTGGCGGTCGAGCTCGGCCCAGCCTTCGCGACGCTCGCGGTCGGGGTCGATCCCCGAGTCGGCGGCGGCTTGGCGGAAGAAGTCGTACTTGAGGTCGACGCGGTTCTTGATCAGACCGCCGACGTGGATCTCCAGGAGCCGGGGGTCGAGCATCGTCGAGGAGAAGAGGACGACGTCGGGCCGGTAGGCCAGGGCCTTGCGGTGGAACGCCTCGTAGCGCTGGCCGGGTCCGTAGGCGGCCATCGAGAAGTTGAGGACCTCGAACCGGCCCGGCAGGCCGCGGCGGGCGGCCTCGGCGTTGAGCCAGGCTTCGAGGAGGTTTTCATACGTGTCGGGCGTGGCCACGCCCCAGCCCATGTCGATCGACGAGCCGAGCAGGGCGATCCGGCGGACCCCTCGGGCCTTCTCCAAGGGGTAGTCGCGGTCGCGCATCCCGGCGGCGTTGGTGGTGAACCGCTCGCCGAAGAGGACCTCGTCGAAGCCGGCCTTGAGCTCGAACTGGAGGAAGTCGTCCTTCAGGTCGCGGGTGATCCGCCGGACGAGGTCGCGGTTGCGGTCGATCGGCTTGCCGATCAGGGCGACCTCCAGGGCCCCGGGCTCCCCCCGGCCGTTCTTGCCGGCGCCCCCGATGAGCGACTCGTAATAGCCGCCGGCGTTGGCCTGGCGGTCGGCCCGGTTCAGGTCCTGCGAGCGCGCCCCGTCGCGGGCGGCGCGGGCCCAGCCGACCGGCAAGGGGGCCAGGCCGGCGACGAGGACGGAGGCCGTCAGGAGGACCCGGGCGGCGGACGGCCGGGCGGTTGGGTTGGGATCGATCATCGCCGGTCGCCCCTGGGATGTGTCGGTGTCTGGTCGCGGTCGAGGAAGGGGCCCAGGGCCGCTTCGAGCCGGTCGGCCAGCAAGGCGTGGCCGGCGGCGTTGGGGTGGAAGTCGTCGGGGCCGATGGCCAGGCCCGAGGGTTCGAGCCCGTCGAAGGCGCCGGAGAGGTCGACGAGCCGGTCGAAGCCGGCCGAGCGGGCGAGGCCGAGCAGCCGGTCGCGCTCGGCCGAGGGGACCGGCCTGCCCACCCGAGGGAGGAGCAGCCAGGCGGCGGGAATCCCCCGGCCTCGGCAGTCGGCGACGACGGCCCGGTACACCCCGAGGAGGATGGCGTCGCGATGAGGCTTGAGCACCCGCTTATAAGTTTCCTCGTCCCCGCCGGGCCGGGCGCCCGAGGCGAGCAGGGCGTCGCGGTAGGCCGGGGCGTCCCAGCCGACGCCTTTGGGGAGGAGCGAGCGGAGCTTGCGGTCGTCCCAGCCGAAGTCGGCGGGCGTCCCTTCGAAGACGACGAGGTCGGGCCCTTCGGCCCACCCTTCGCGGCCGAAGTGCTCCCAGCGCTGGCCGGGGGCGTGGCCGGGCACGGCGTGGTTGAGGACCTCGACCGCCGGGCCGCCCGAGGCCCGGGACCGGGCGTCGAGCCGACCTTCGCAGAGCGGCTCGAAGCCGAAGCCGTCGTCCACGCCCCAGCCGGCGGCGATGGAGTCGCCGACCAGGGCGATCCGATAGGTCGATGCTGGCTTGTTCAAGGCATGATCCCGGTCGCGCATCCCCCGGGCGTTGGTCGTCCACGACGCCCCCCGGTGCGAGGCGCGGACGCCCGGCTTGAGGACGTACTCGCGGACGTCGGCCACCGGCACGGTCAGGGGGCCGAAGTCGGGCTGGGGCTCGGCCTTCGGGCCTTCGACCCGGTCCAGCCGCCGGCCGAGGTCGGCCAAAGGTTCGTAGTAGCCCCGCTCCATCCGCTCGGTGTCGGCCGCGTTGCGGAGGTCGGACCGGGCCGACTCGCGCGCCCTCGACGACCAACCCGGCGCGAGGCCGGGCGGCGCCAGGCCCCAGGCCAGCAGGGCGGTCGTCAGGGCCAGGGATGGGAGCGGGCTTGCGGGACGATCCATCGTTCCCCTCGCGTCCTCGCGGTCAGCCGGCGAAGAAGGCCCGGCGGAACATGGCGAGCCATTGGGGCAGGCCGGGGCTGGACCAGAGCGACCAGAGGGTGGCGATCGTGGCGAAGGTGGCCAGGGTCTTGGCCGACCGGAGGGCGAGGGCGGCGAGCCTGGGCCGGGGCGGGCGGTGGGGGCCTTCGCGGGCGTCGAGCTGGACGTTGACCAGCACGAGGGCCCCGAGGATGCCCCAGAACAGGGCGTCGGGGACCGAGAAGCCCCAGGTCCCCCGGAGCCAGAACTTCTGGTAGGCGTGCAGGGCCCAGGTCGCCAGGAAGACCGCCGACGTCGCCGCACCCAGGGTCAACCAGCGCGGCCGGCGCTTGAGCCGGAAGGCGACCGGGTTGAAGACGACCCGGATCATGAAATCCTTCCAGTAGATGTTGATCCGTCGCCAGTAGTCGGTGAAGCCCGAGGCCAGCAGGTAATTGTTGTGCGTCGTCGGCAGGTTGTAGCCGAACAGGTGGAGCATCCCGCAGGCCAGGTGGAACTGGCCCGAGACCTGGAGATAAAGCAGATAATTGCACGCGATGAACCCGGCGAGCGAGGCGGCGTCGCGGACCTCGTCGATCGGGATCAGCAGCTCGTGATACACCAATCGGTAGGCCAGGAGGTGGACCACCCCCTTGAAGATCATCCGGAGGCCGGCGAGCTGCGCGGCATGGACGTCGACCGCGAAGAAGCTCCGGCCCAGGGTCCGGTAGTCGACCACGGGGAAGTGGAGGAAGCAGTAGTTCGGCAGGAGGAAGAAGTAGCCGAAGCTGTCGACCCACGGCTCGGGCCGCTCGGCATGCTTGATCTCATAGAGATACAAGATCATCCGGAACATGAGCATCGAGCCCAGGACCGGCCAGGCCAGCTCGGCCAGGTTCGAGGGCGAGGCGGCGGCCGAGGCCCGGGCGAGCCCGAGGATCAGGGCGGACGAGCCGACGATCGACGCCCGGGCCCACCAGGCGATCGGCAGTCGGCAGGCCCCGATCAGGGCGACCGCGACCGCCGAGACCGTCAGGCCGGCGGCGACGCCGAAGACGGCGAACAGGCCCGCCACCGAGAGGGCCAGGAAGAACGGCTTCTTCCAGCGGTAGGCCAGCAGGTAGTGGACCGGCAGGGCCGCCAGGGCCATCGAGGTCAGGAGGAAGAGCCCCCGGCCCTCGACCCGATAGACCTTCATCACGGCCAGCAGGAGGGCCAGGTGGCCCCAGATCGGCAGGAACCGGCGGAGGTCGCGGCGGCAGGTCTCGGGCTCGCCCGGGTAGAGCCCGAGACGGCCCTCGTCGCCGGGCGGGACGATCGGCGAGAACCGACGGTGGGGCCAGGCCCGGGCGGGAGCGGCATCGCCGGCGCCTCGCTCGGCGACCTGCGGTCGGGTCTCGGGTCGCACGGGCTGGCCCCCTTCTCATCCTGCCTCGCCCCGGTCGAGGGCGAGGGTGCCGATGGGGGCGAAGGCGCGGGGGCCGGTCCATCCTTGGGCCGGCGGTCCCCGCTTCGAGGCCGCACCATCCTGGTCGACTTCCCCGCGAGCCTCCGAGAGGGCGGCGGCCGGCGAGCGAGCCGCTGGGGCTCGGGTCGGCCGGTCCTCCCGGAGGCGAGGGCCGTGGTATACCCGAACCCCCGATCGGGAGTCAACCCGACCCGGAGGCCGACGGCCTCGGGCGGCCCGGGTTGCCGGCCCGGGCGGTCTCGGGTATCGTCCCGCGCCCGGTTGCGAGTGGGTCGATGGGCGACCCGAGCGGCCCGAGCTTCGAGGGGGACGACGATGCCGATCACCGAAGCGAGGCGTTGGGGGGCGGAGGCCGTGCTCGCGGTCGCGGCGGCTTGCAGTTTCCTCGGGTTCCTCGGCTCGACCGAGCTCTGGGGCAAGCGCGAGCAGAGGGCCTCGGCCGAGGCCCTCGACACCGTGACCCGCGGGCACTGGCTGGTCGCCGAGATCCAAGGGCGCCCCCGGCTCGAAAAGCCCCCCCTGCCCCGCTGGGCCTCCGCCGCCCTGATGGTCGCCACCGGCCGGCGGGACGAGGCGATCGTCCGGCTCCCCAACGCCCTGGCGGGCCTGGCCACGGTGGCGTTGGTGTACCTGCTGGGCCGAGGGCTGGGCGGCCGGTCGGTGGGCCTGGCCTCGGGATTCGCCCTGGCGAGTTCGGCCTATTTCATGGTCGAGATGCGGCAGGCGGGCAACGACGGCTTCCTCGCCCTGTTCACGACCCTGGCCCTGCTCGCGGCCTGGAAGCGGCTGCACGGCGACGCGACCTCCGCCCCGGGAGACGCCCCGGGCCCGAGGGGCTGGAACGTGGCCTTCTACCTGGCCCTGGGCCTGGGGTTCCTCGCCAAGGGGCCGGTGGTGGTCCTGCTGGCGGGCTTGAGCGTCGCCGGCTACCTGGCGACCGCGGCCCGATTCCGGCTCGGCGCCCGGCTCCTGGCCGATGCCCGAGGGCTGGCCCTGTTCGGGGCCCTGGCCCTGCTCTGGCCGGTGCCGGTGCTCTGGCGCGACCCGACGGCGGCGCGGGTCTGGTGGCTGGAGATCGGCCAGAAGACCGGCGCGGCGGGGATCGCCCACGGCAACGACCGGGGTTCGATCGTCCTCGACTGGCTCTGGATGACGGCCCCCTGGACCCCTCTGGCCCTCTTGGCCCTGGCCTGGCCCCTGCGGCGGTCGGCCAGGGAGGGTCGGCCTCGCCTGGGGTTCGCCTGGTGGTGGGCGATCGGCAACCTGGCGATGCTCGGGCTCTGGCAGGTGGCCAAGCCGAACTATTACCTGCCGTGCCTGCCGGCGGTGGCCCTGCTGGTGGGGTCGGAGTGGGTCCGGCTGTCCCGCCTGGCCCGGTCGAGCGGGCCGGGGTCGAACCTGGCCCGAGGCTTGATCCAGGCGGCCTGGGTGCTCGCGTTCGTGGCGGCGGCCGTCGCCCCGGTGGCGATCGGCGAGGCCGACCGCACGCTCCTGCCCTGGGCGGCCGGCGGGGCCCTGGCGCTGGCCGGGTCGATCGCGGCGGGGGCGTACTTCTGGCAGCGAGGCCTCGACGCCTGGGCCCTGGGGGCGCCCGCGATGGGGATGGTGGCCGTCGCCCTGATCGGCTACGGCGCGATCGCCCCGGGCGAGAACGCCGGCCGGGGCCATCGGGCCCTGGCCGCCGAACTCGGGCGGATCGTGCCCGAAGGGGTCGCGACGCTCTGGTTCTTCGACGAGGTCGACGAGGGGCTCTGGTTCTACCTCAAGGGGCACGAATTGGCCCCGGTCGCCGAGGCCGACGGCCGGGGCCGGTACAACCGGGGGTTCGACCTCCGCGACGGCGCCAGGGCACGGAAGATCGACTCGCCCGCCCGGAGGGTCGAGCACGCCCGCGACCAACTGGCCGCCTGGGCCCGATCGGCCCCGCCGTCCTCCCCCTACGTCCTGATCCGGGCCAAGGTCTACGACCTCCTCGCCCGCGACCTCGCCCCCCTCGTCGAGCCGGTCTACCGCGAGTCGGGAGTCCGCCGGAACGAGCTGGTCCTGCTCCGGGCCAGGGGGGCTGGGCCGGTCGCGAGCGTGCCGACCGTGCGGCGGTAGGCCGTTCCCCGAACGTGCCCCTCTTTTTTATTGGTGAAGATGCTCGCGAAACGCTTTCAGCAGTCGGCTTTCAAAGCGATAGGGGTTCCACACAACCGCGATCGTGCGCATCGGTTTCGGATTGGACAGGGATCGATAGACTCGGCGATCGCTCTGGTCCCGACGTTGGGCCATGGCGGGGATCATCGAAATGCCGTGAGCCAACGACACCAGTTCCTGCACCATCGTCAACTGGCTTGTTCGTCCCACGGCCACGGGCTGAAACGAGCCCTGGCGACAGAACGACACGATGGTGTCCGACAGGCAATGGGCTTCGTTGAGCAACACGAACGGAAATGGTTCCACATCGCCCAGGCAGATCCTCGATTTGTGGACCAATGGATGATCCGGCGGCAGGACGAGCAACAATTCTTCCTCGAACAGAGCCACGACCTCCAGATACTTCGCCGAGACCGGCAAGGCGACGATCGCCAGGTCGATCTCTCCTTGCGTGCAACTCTTGAGCAACGGGTCTGTCGTGTTCTCTTGAACGACGAGCGTGGCCTTCGGGAATGCGGCGGAGAACCGGCTGAGGATCTCCGGCAGGAAATACGGGCCGATCGTGGGGATCGCGCCGATCCGGATGCGACCGCTTTCCCCGTCGTCGGTGATCTCGGCCTTCGTGTCCTCGAGGATCGAGAACACCTGCTGGACTCGAGCTTGCAGCAGCGTGCCCGCGGCGGTCAGCGAGACGGATCGCGTCTTTCGTTCGAACACCGGCTGCCCGATTTCTTCTTCCAGCTTCTGAATCGAGCGGCTGAGCGCCGGCTGTGAAATCATCAGGTCCTCGGCCGCCCGCGTGAAGCTGCTTCGCTCGGCCACACGCAGGAAGTACCGCAACTGATCGAGTTCCATGAAACCATCCTCAGCAAGGACGATGCGCGGCGAGCGTGGCAAGGCTTCGCAAAATGCGGCGGAAAATACCGAGCGTCCTCCCGATCGATCTGCCAGGCAAACGCGGATACGGACACCTCGATGGAGCCCGGAAGACCCGGGCCACCCGCGGCCCGGGCGGATTCCGAGAGATCGACGGTGCAAATACATGAATTTCTAATTGTGATCGCGTCTTGCTGTTTCCTCCCGACCCGATCGCAGGGCAGGTCGGGCCGCGCCAGGATACCCACTTTGTCCATGCACCGCATGCATCGGACGTATAATCGCGATAGGTTGGACCGACCACGCCGAATTGGGTACCGTGGCCGAGACTTCGACGTTGTTGATCCGCATCGCAAGCGTCGAAGCCAGCCCCGCTTCCAGGAGAGCACATGACGACGGCAACTCGCTCCACCCTCGTTCGCGTCCTGGCGAGCCTGGTGGTGCTCTGCACCCCCGCGTTCGCCCAGAACCCCCCCCTTACCGGTACGGACGGCGACAAACCCCACATCCCTGATCCGAACGCGCCAAAAACCAACCCGGGGAAGGCTGCCGGGGCACCCGGCAAATGCCCGGTGATCGGCGTGACCCAGAGGCCCGCGTCGGAGAGGCAGACGGCGGCCGGGGGCATCTCGAACCGGTACTGGTGGCCGAACCAGCTGAACCTGGCCATCCTCCATCAGAACTCGGCGAAGAGCAATCCGCTGGGTGCGGATTTCAACTACGCCAGGGAATTCCAGAAGGTCGACCTTGTGGCCTTGAAGAAGGACATCACCGAGCTGATGAAGACCTCGCAGGACTGGTGGCCGGCCGACTACGGCCACTATGGCCCGCTGTTCATCCGGATGGCGTGGCACAGCGCGGGCACCTATCGGGTCGCCGACGGCCGGGGCGGCGCGGGCTACGGCACGCAACGCTTCGCGCCGCTCAATAGCTGGCCCGACAACGCCAACCTCGACAAGGCCCGGCGGCTGCTCTGGCCGATCAAGCAGAAGTACGGCAACAAGATCTCATGGGCCGACCTCATGGTCCTGACCGGCAACTGCGCGCTCGAGTCGATGGGATTCCAGACGTTCGGCTTCGCCGGAGGTCGCGAAGACGTCTGGGAGCCGCAGGAGGATATCTACTGGGGTCCCGAGAGCGAGTGGCTCGGCGACAAGCGTTACACCGGGGATCGCGAGCTCGAGAAGCCCCTCGGCGCCGTCCAGATGGGCCTGATCTACGTGAACCCGGAAGGGCCCAACGGCAAGCCGGACCCGCTGGCCGCGGCCCGGGACATCCGGGAAACATTCGGGCGGATGGCGATGAATGACGAGGAGACGGTGGCGCTCATCGCCGGCGGCCACACGCTCGGCAAGGCCCACGGCGCCACCAGCCCGAAGGGCAATGTCGGCCCCGAACCCGAAGGGGCCGGCATCGAGGAGCAGGGCCTCGGCTGGAAGAACAAGTTCGGCAAGGGCAAGGCCGGCGACACGATCACCAGCGGCCTCGAAGGGGCCTGGACGTCCACCCCGACGCGGTGGTCGAACGGCTACTTCAAGAACATGTTCCGATACGAATGGGAGTTGACCAAGAGCCCGGCCGGCGCCTGGCAGTGGACTCCCAAGGAAGCCTCGGCGAAGGGGACCGTGCCCGACGCCCACGACGAGTCGAAGACGCACGCCCCGATCATGTTCACGACCGACATGGCGCTGAAGATGGACCCGAGCTACGCGAAGATCTCCAGGCGATTCCACGAGAATCCGAAGGAGTTCAATCAGGCCTTCGCCAAGGCCTGGTACAAGCTGACGCACCGCGACATGGGGCCCGTCTCCCGGTGCCTCGGCCCGCTCGTCGCCGAGCCGCAGCTGTGGCAGGACCCCGTCCCCGCGGTGGATCACCCGCTGATCGACGCCCGGGACATCGCCGCCCTCAAGGGCAAGGTCCTCGGGTCGGGCCTGACCGTCCCGCAATTGGTCTCGACCGCGTGGGCGTCGGCCTCGACGTTCCGCGGGAGCGACAAGCGTGGTGGTGCCAACGGGGCTCGCATCCGCCTGGCCCCGCAGAAGGACTGGGAGGTCAACAACCCTGCCCAGCTCGCCAAGGTCTTGCAGACCTTCGAGAAAATCCAGAAGGATTTCAACGGTTCGCAGCCCGGCGGCAAGAAGGTCTCGCTCGCGGACCTGATCGTGCTCGGCGGTTGTGCCGCGATCGAGGAAGCGGCGAAGAAGGCCGGGCACGTCGTCCAGGTCCCGTTCGCGCCGGGTCGCACCGACGCGTCGCGGGAGATGACCGACGTGACTTCGATCGCCGTGCTCGAACCGACCACGGACGGGTTCCGCAACTACTTCGGCCACAAGCAGGACAGGCCGGCGGAAGAGTTGCTGGTCGATCGGGCCCAGTTGCTGACGCTCACCGCCCCCGAGATGGCGACGCTCATCGGCGGCATGCGGGTCCTGCAGACGAACACCGGGTACCCCGACCTCGGGGTCCTCACCAAGCGACCCGGGATGTTGACCAATGACTTCTTCGTGAACCTGCTCGACATGGGCACGGAATGGCAGAAGTCCTCGGTCTGCGAGCACTTCTTCGAAGGACGAGACCGCAAGACGGGAGCGGTCAAATGGACCGGCTCGGCCGTCGACCTCGTGTTCGGTTCCAACTCGCAACTTCGGGCCATCGCGGAGGCTTATGCCAGCGCGGACGCCGAGCCGAAGTTCGTCGCGGACTTCGTGGCGGCCTGGAACAAGGTCATGAATCTGGATCGCTTCGATCTCGATTCGAATCTGCGCGTCGGATCGAAGCGTCCGTCGTCGCGGTAACGCCGGGAATCGGGGATCGTTCCTCAAGCCCGACGGCGAGCAGGCCGGCCCGGCGTCCCACCAGTTGGGATCTGGTTCCCGACCTGTCCCGCCGTCGGCCGAGGACCCAGGTCACGCGCGCCGAGCTTGGCACCGGGGGAACCGGGCCGGTTCGGCGCGTGTTTCCACGTCGTCGGGGGCGATTCGGTGATGGATGGTCGTCGGCCCGTTTCCGGCAGTCGTGCCCGAGGGGCTGGAACCTGGCCTTCTACCTGGCCCTGGGCCTGGGGTTCCTCGCCAAGGGGCCGGTGGTGGTCCTGCTGGCGGGCTTGAGCGTCGCCGGCTACCTGGCGACCGCGGCCCGATTCCGGCTCGGCGCCCGCTTGCTCCTGGCCGATGCCCGAGGGCTGGCGCTGTTCGGGACCTTGGCCCTGCTCTGGCCGGTGCCGGTGCTCTGGCGCGACCCGACGGCGGCGCGGGTCTGGTGGCTGGAGATCGGCCAGAAGACCGGCGCGGCGGGGATCGCCCACGGCAACGACCGGCGGACCGCCGACGCCCAAGACCGCCTGGGCCCGGTCGGCCCCGCCGTCCTCCCCCTACGTCCTGATCCGGGCCAAGGTCTACGACCTCCTCGCCCGCGACCTCGCCCCCCTCGTCGAGCCGGTCTACCGAGAGTCGGGAGTCCGCCGGAACGAGCTGGTCCTGCTTCGGGCCAGGGCCGCCGGGCCGGTCGCGGCAGTACCAGGCTTGCGACGATGACGATCCGTTCCGATCCCCGAGCCGTCGCCGTCGCTCCCCCGCCCTGTGCCTTGATCGGAGCGGTCCGCTCCGGCTTCGACCGGCGTAGAGGGCAACGGACAGGCCGAGGATCCGCCAGGCCAGGTCGAGGGCGAAGCGGGTCAGGCTGTCAGGCCAGGTCGAGGGCGAAGCGGGTCAGGCTGTTTTGTGGGTCGCCAGCAGCCGCCGGACTTCGGGGAGGAGCGTCCTTGGGACGGTGATCACGGCCTGGTCGTCGGTTTCGGTGGCCGCCGCCTCGTCGCCGGCGATCCACTCCTCTTCGGTTCGGGCATCGAGTTCCGCCAGCAGTGCTTGCACGCGGTCCTGGTCCCAGCCCGCGGGAAACTTCTGGTCGCTCATGGTTTTCGCCTCCTGTTTCGCCTGCGATACGCCTTCAGAGCGCGGCCAACCAACGGATAAGCGGTGATTACGAATACCGAGTCGCCACCTTCGTCCTCGACATAAACTACGCGGAGCTAACGGCCGCCCACCGCCTGGCCGACCGCTTGCCGCGAGGTACCCGAGGATGGACCATCCTCGTTGGGCTTGCGAAGGATCTGCTCCACATCGGCTTCGGTGACGCCGTGGCCGAAGATGTGAGGCAAGCCAGTCTCGGGGTCGAGATAAAAGCGGATCTCCAAGCGGGACCTCCGCCCGAGCAGTCAGGAGTCGACGTTGCGATGATCGAGGGCCGCCGCAGGTCCGACCTACCCACCGCCTGACGCGATTGGGATCCCGGTCGCCCTCGGAAAAAGGCAGGGATCAAGGAGACTTGGTTCCTGCCGATCCATGCGCACCCTCTGTGAGGGTCCGGACTTCGACATGTGGGCCGATGATGTCGACCGACTCCTTCGAGCCGTCAGGTCTTTCCACACGCTCCGACCTGTATACCCCGGCCCGAATCTCAGTCTGCTTCTTGCCGTCATCGTAGCCGATGTACCCTTCGCCTCCGCACCCGGTTACAAAACTCAGGCATAACGATGAGACGAGCAACACAACGCAGGTTTTTTGCATAGATCCGGCCCTTGAAGGCTGCAATGCGATCTCAACGGCACGTTCGTTGGGAATCGCAGGTAGATTCGCCGCCACCAGCGGATTCTCATGGCTATAGTGCGATTACGGCTCCGGTCAATCGTAGGGACCATTCAGCACCGCCGTCAACGAGGTACCGAGCGGCAGGTTGGATTTTGGATCGTCGGATTGTTGATCTCATGGAGAAGGGGACGGGTTCCGGCGAAGTCCCGCCAAAACCCACCTCCTCTTCGTCAGTCAGGCCGGATCAAAATCCACTCGCTTCAACCCGCGCAGGCGGCGTCGTCGATGATGGCGGCGGGGAGGAGGCCGATAGTCCGGGCGAGGTCGAGGGCGGCCCGGGTCAGGCCGTCGACGTCGAGGCCGACCTCGGCGAGTTGTTCTTCGCGCTCGGCGTGGAGGACGAAGCGGTCGGGCAGGCCGAGGCGGCGGACGTGGCTGGTGCTCAGGCCGACGTCGGAGGCGGCCTCGAGGACGGCCGAGCCGAAGCCCCCGGCCAGGCAGCCTTCCTCGACGGTCAGGACGAAGCCGCATTCCTCGATCGCCTTGAGGGTCGTGGGCCGGTCGAGCGGCTTGGCGAAGCGGGCGTTGATCACGCCGACCCTCAGGCCGTGCCGCTCTCGGAGCCGCTCGGCGGCCCTCAGGCAGGTGCCGACCAGGGTCCCGCAGGCGAGGAACATCCCGTCGGTCTCCCATTCGAGGATCTCGGCCTCGCCCAGGGCGATCGGCTGGATCTCGCGGACGATCGTCTCCAGGTTCGCCTTGGGGTAGCGGATCGAGGTCGGGCCGTCGTGCTCCAGGGCGAACCGGAGCATCGGCTCGACGTCCTTCTCGTCGCCGGGGGCCATGACGACCATGTTGGGGAACATCCGCATATAAGCCAGGTCGTAGCTGCCGTGGTGGGTCGGCCCGTCGGCCCCGACGAGCCCGGCGCGGTCGAGGGTGAAGATCACCGGGAGGTCCTGGAGCGAGACCTCCTGGAAGATCTGGTCGAACGACCTCTGGAGGAAGGTGCTGTAGATGTCGACGACCGGCCTGGCCCCGGCCTTGGCCATGCCCGCGGCGAAGGCGACGGCGTGGCTCTCGCAGATCCCGGTGTCGAAGAACTGGTCGGGGAAGGTCTGGCGGATCTTCTGGAGCTTGTTGCCCTCGCACATCGCCGCGGTGATGACGGCGACCTTGGGGTCGGCCTTGAGGGCGCGGAAGAGGGCGTCGCTGACGGCGTCGGTGTAGGCCCGGCTGGAGGAGACCTTGAGCGGGATGATCCCGTCTTCCTGGCGCTGGAAGGGGGCCGGGGCGTGGTACTTGACCGGGTCTTCCATGGCCGGGGCGAAGCCGTGCCCCTTGTCGGTGAGGACGTGGAGCAGGACCGGGCCGTCCATCGCCTTGACCTTCTCCAGGTAGTGCCGGAGGGTCTTGAGGTCGTGGCCGTCGACCGGGCCGAGGTAGGCGAAGCCCAGCTCCTCGAAGAGCATCCCGCCGTGGAGCGAGGCCTTGATGGCGTCCTTCATCTGCTGGAGCCAGCGGTCGGCCTGGTCGCCGACCAGGGGGATCGAGGGGAGGAGCTTGCGGAGCTTCTTGTTCCAATCATTATACGTGGTGGCCATCCTCGCCTTGTCGAGGTAATAGCCCATCCCGCCGACGCGCGGGCAGATCGACATCTTGTTGTCGTTGAGGACGAGCAGGAACTTCTTGCCGACGCTGGTGGCGTTGTTGAGGGCCTCGAAGACGATGCCCGAGGGGAACGCGCCGTCGCCGATCACGGCGACGGAGTGGCGTTCGTCGTGGCCGGTGAGCTGATCGCCGGCGCGGAGGCCCAGGGCGGTCGAGGGGGCGCAGCCGGCGTGGCCGGTCATGAAGAGGTCGAAGGGGCTCTCGGCGGGGTTGGGGTAGCCCATCAGGCCCCCTCGGGTCCGGATCGTGTGGATCTGGTCGGCCCGGCCGGTGATCAGCTTGTGGGGGTAGATCTGATGGCCGGTGTCCCAGACCAGGCGGTCGGAGCGGAAGTCGAAGGCCAGGTGCAAGGCCAGGCAGAGCTCGACGACGCCGAGGTTGCTGGCGAAGTGCGCCGGGCGGTGGTTGACGACGCTGATCAGCTCCTCGCGCATCTCGTCGGCGAGCCGTTCGAGGTCCTTCTCCGAGAGCGCCTTCAAGTCGGTCGGCGACTTGATCCTGCCCAGCACCACGCTGCTCATCAGCGGTCCCTTTCGAGTAGATCCAGGGCCAAGGCCCGCAAGCCGGCGCCGCGGCCCCCGAGGGGTGCCAGCGCCTTGACGGCCTCGTCGGCGAGCCTCCGGGCGTGCCGGCGGCTGCCTTCGAGGCCGAGCAGCCCGGGGTAGGTCCACTTCCCCAGGCCATGATCCTTGTTGACCCGCTTGCCCAGCTTCGCCTCGTCGCCCTGGACGTCGAGCAGGTCGTCGACGATCTGGAAGGCGAGGCCCACCGCGTGCCCGTAGGAGTCCAGGGCCCTCAGGGTCGGCCCGTCGGCGCCGGCGACGAGGGCCCCCATCTTGAGGGAGGCCCGGAGCAGGGCCCCGGTCTTCCGCCGGTGGATCCCTTCGAGGGCCTCGAGCGTGGCGTCGGGCCGGCCTTCGGCCTGGAGGTCGGCCATCTGGCCGCCGACCATCCCGGCCGGCCCGGACGCTTCGGCCAGGGCGAGGACGCAGGCCAGCGCGGCCGAAGCGGGCCGGACGTCGCGGGCGACGACCTCGAAGGCCAGGGTGAGCAGGGCGTCGCCGGCGAGGACGGCGGTGGCCTCGTCGAACGCCTTGTGGCAGGTCGGCCGCCCCCGGCGGAGGTCGTCGTCGTCCATGCAGGGGAGGTCGTCGTGGATCAGCGAGTAGGTATGCACCATCTCCAGGGCGCAGGCGGCCGGCAGGGCGGCCCCGGCGGTGGCCCCGCAGGCCTCGGCGGCCATCAGGGCCAGGATCGGCCGGAGCCGCTTGCCCCCGCCGAGCAGGCTGTGGCGCATCGCCTGGACCAGCCGGGCGGGGGCGGCGGCCCCCGGGCCGTCGGGCCCATCCGGCAGGTAGCCGGCCAGGGCTTCCTCGACCCGGCGCCTGGCGCCCTGCATCGCTTCGGTGAGGCCGATTGCGACGGCCTCGATCGGGGTGGTTGTCGTCATGGGCGAGGGCAAGCGTCGGATGGCCGGAGGGGTCGGGTCCGGGATGGCGGCGGGCCGGCCGCGGTTCCTTGCGTCCTGATCGAAGCCCGCCCGCGGTCTTCCCGACCGGCCCCCCCATTGTTGGCGTTCCGCCGGGGATTGTCCACCGGAGACCCCTCGAAACCGGGCGAAACGCGAGGCCCGGCGGAAGCGGCGTCGGCCCGGGATTCCGGGCGAAACGGGCCGACCTTGCGGTCAGTTCGCCGCCCCCCGCCACTTGCCGAGGATCCCGGTCGTCGTCCGCCCCTCCAGGCCGGTCCGCCAAGGGGGTTCGAGCAGGCCGGCCCGGGGCTTGAGCGCCCGCTTGCGGAAGAGATCGCCGGCGCCGGAGAGCGGGTCGGCCTTGAAGATCGGGGCGGTGATCGGCCCGAAGACGCGGACCGCGAAGAGCTGGCCGGAGAGCTCGCGGGTCAGGTCGCTGACCAGGGGGACGTGGTGGGCGTCGCGGCCGGCGAGGATCCGGAGCTTGACCTCCAGGTCGCCCCGGACGTCCAGCGTCCCCCGGCCGTCGAGGCTGAAGGCGTTGCCCACGAGCCGGACCGGCTCCAGCGCCGTCTCGCCGTTGACGACCTTGAAGCCGACGTCGGCGGAGTCGAAGGCGGTCTTGGTGTCCTTGGCCAGCTTGAGGACGTTGAAGAGGCGGAGGGCCACCGGCAGGGTGCCGAGGTCCCCCTGGAGCACCTTGGCCTGGCCGCCGCCGTTGACGGTGCGCGGGTCGTAGCCCTGGCCGCTGATCTCGGCCCAGCCGGTGACCAGCCCCTTGAAGGTCTGCTCGCCCCTCTGGGTCCGGGCGTAGTCGCGGAGGTCGAGCTCGTCGACCGACACGTTGACCGACCAGTTGGGCGTGACGTCCAGCGACGCGCGGATGTTGCCCTTGAGCGCCCCGCCGAGGACGGTCCCGGCGATCTCGGTCATCGACGCCCAGCCGTCGCCGACGCTGAGCCTGGCCTTCAGGCCGTTGACCTCCTGGTCGAGGACCCGGACGCCGTCGAGCCCGAGCCGGCCCCCGACGGCCAGGTCGCGGCCGTCGAAGGCCCCGTGGATGTCGTCGACCTGCCCCTGGACGTGGTCCAGCGCCAGGTCGGCGCCGATGATCACCCGGTTGTCCACCAGGACGACCAGGCCGTTCTTCCACTTGCACCAGGCCGATTCGCCCGGCCGGCCCGACCAGCCGAGGTCGAGGTCGGCCCGGACCTTGCCGAACTTGCGGTCGTCGAGCCGGCGGGCGAAGGTGGCCATCACCTGCGGCATCATCCGCCTCAGGCCCTCGCCGAGCCGGAGGTCGGACACCTCCAGGCCGTCCATCGTCAGGCGGAACTGGCCGGTATCCTTGACGTCGACCCGGCCGGTGGCGAAGGTGACCGGCGCCCCCTGGAAGACGAATCCGACGTCGGTCATCGTCATCGGCGGCGAGTCGGCGGTGTCGAAGACGAACCGGCCGGCGAGGTCGTCCAGCCGCATCTCCAGCGGCCCCGGTGGCGGCCCCCCGGGGGCCGGCAGGGGGTTGAAGCGGAGGTTCACCCCGGTCTGGGCCAGCGGGGTGATCTCGATCTTGTACGACTCCGCGGGCTTGGCCCCGGCCGGGCCCGGGACGACCCGGATCGTCGCCTTCATGTCGCAGGCGCCGGTGGGGTTGAGCGTCGACCAGGTCAGCCTCCAGGGCTTGGGCAGGGCGTCGCGGAGCTGCTGGTCGAAGGGGAGATTGTCGGCGGCGAGGCTCAGGGCGACCTGGAATCGGTCGCGGCCGACCTGCCGGACCTCGCCGTTGGCCCCGATCCGGGCCTGGCCGTTGCTGCCGCGGATCTCGCGGAAGGCCCAGTGGTCGGGGTGGATCTCGAGCCGGCCGGTGAGGTTCATCACCGGGTACTTCATCTCCTTCCAGGTGATCGAGCAGCCCGACTCGGGGTTGAACTCCAGCGCCGAGTCGATCGTGACCCGCCCCTGGGGGTCGTCCTGGGCCGTCAAGGGGGGGAGCCTGACGAGGTCGGCGGCCCCTCGGACGGTGCCGGTGGGCTTGAAGTCGTCGACGACCCCGCGGACCTCCGGCGGCAGGGCCTCGAGCAGCGCCGCGTCGATCGGCAGGGCGTCGACCTGGAATCTCAGCCTCGCCACGGCCTCCGGCCCGGGGTCGTCGACGGTCCCGTTCATCACCAAGGGGCGGTTGCCGACCAGGGTCTTGACGCCGAAGAACTCCAGCCGCTTGGGCGTGGCGTGGACCTTGCCGCGGATGTGGTCGAGCGGATAGGCGAAATGGCGGTAGTTCAGCGACACGTCGAGCAGCTCGACGTCGGAGTCGCAGGCCACCTCGCCGCCCGGGGTCGCCCGGGAGGCCCGGAGCACCGCGCTGACCCGGCCGGCGCTGGTGCCCTGGGCCTTCGCGGCGACCATCGGGAAGTAGTCGCCCCAGAGGTCGCGGAAGGGCTCGGGGGTCCAGGCCCGGAGCCGGTCGTCGAGCTCGAGCTTGTTGGCCTCGGCGCGGACCTGGAACGGCGCCCGGGCCGGGTCGCCCAGGCCGAACCACCCCTCCAGGCGGATCGAGGTGGCCCCGTCGCTGCCGGTGGCCGAGTCGACCCGGACCAGGCCGTCGCTGACCTCGGCGTCGACCGAGACGTCGCTGAGCGGGAAGGGGAAATCGGGGCAGCGCCAGAGCCCCCGGCGGAGCCGGGCCGAGCCCCGGTAGCGGAGCGCGGGCGCGGCGGCCGGATCATAGACGAGCGAGGCCAGGCCGGCGTCGACCTCGCCGCCGGTCAGGCCGATCCGCGCCAAGGCGGCCCGGGCCTCCGACGGCAGCCGGCCCCGATCGGCCTCGGAGAACGTCAGGCGGACCAGGTCCCCCTTGCTCAGCTCGACCCGGCCGGTCCGCGGGTCGATCGTCCCGGCGAGCTGGACCCGGTCGAACATCCCCCCCTTGGCCTCCAGCTCGAAGGCGAAGGGGGCGTCGGGGTCGGCCCTGGCGGGGACCTCGATCCCGACGTCGCGGAGGATCGCCAAGGGGGCCCCCGGGGCCTGGCCCTCCCCCTCCAGCTCGATGACCCCCGAGGTGACCCGGATCGGCGGCGTGGCCCCCCCTTTGGGACCGGGCCAGGGGTCGGCCAGCAGCCCCTGGAAGTTCCAGGAGCCGTCGGGGCGGCGGCGGAGGCGGAGCTTCGGCTTGCCCAGCACCACCTCGCGCGGCTCGAACCGCCCTTTGGCCATCGCCCAGGGGTCGTAGCGGACCTGGAAGTAGGGGAGCGTCGCCACCTCGGCCCGCGGCTCGGGGCCGTCGCCGACCTCGGAGATCGTGGTGAAGTCGAGCGTGACCTTGCCGGCGAAGGGCCGGACCTTGGCCCGGAGCACCTTGACCCGGCACCCCGGCAGGTATCGAAGGACCTCGCGCTCGATGCACTCGGCCAGGGCGTCGCTCTCGGTCGCGTAGTAATAGGCCGCGATCGTCGCGCCCACCACGATCGCCAGGGTCAGCACGGCGGTCCAGGCCACCAGCTTCCGCAACCGACGTCGGATGCTCATGGGTCCCGGCCTCCTTTGCCTTTGGGTCGTGGCGGACTTCGGATTCGACGGTCGTCCCGCGCCCCGCGGCGATCTCAGGCCCTTCGGAGCCGGCCCAGGCCGACGCTCGCCAGCGCGAAGGCCGGCGCCATCCCGGGGATCCGGTAGCGGATCGAGCTGACGAAGACCATGTGGAGCAGGCAGAAATAAGCCAAGGGGGCGGCCAGCAGGATCAACGCCCGAGCATCCCGCCGCCGGTCCCAGGCCCCCAGCGCCGCCAGCCCGAAGACCGGCAGCGTCGCCAGGGCCGATGCCGCCGCGACCGCGGGCGAGCGGAGCGCCCCGTCGTTGGGCCAGGGGCTCCAGAACCGCCCGAGCTTGATCGCGGCCAGCCCGACGACCCGCCCCGGGTGCGCTCGGGCGAAGGCCGCCGCCCGGGCCCGGAACTCCGCGTCCTGCTCGGCCTCGCCCAGGGCCCGGACGTCGGGGGCGTTGACGAACTCCATCGCGCTCGCCCCGGTGGCCTCGGGGCTGATCCCGTCGTACAGGCTCGCCCCGACCCAGAGGGCCGTCGGCACGAACCGCCCGAAGATCCGCCCGTTCCGGGCCCACCAGGGGGCCATGACCGCCCCCGTCGCCAGGGCGACCACCAGGGCCAGCCGGGCCGCCCTGCCCCGCTCGAACCGACCGGCCCGGATCATCCACGCCGCCAGGGCCGCCGGCACGAACAAGGCCCACGACGGCTTGACCAGGATCGCCCCGCCGATCGCCAGGCCCGCCCCGACGGCCACCGCCACCGGCCGGTCCGTCTCCCGGCCCCAGAGGGCCGACAGGCCCCAGAGGCCGACCAGCATCAAAGGGATGAACAACCCTTCCGACAGGACCAAGGCCGAGGCCGCCACCGAGTAAGGCTCGACCGCCGCCAGGGCCATCGCGACCCCGGGGATTGTCCCCGGATCCCGGTCCCGGACCGCCGCTCGCGCCAGCCGGCCGACCACCCAGACGCCGAGCGTCCCCAGGACGGCCTGGACCAGCCGGACCGCGAGCAGGCTCGGCCCGAACATCTCCCGGCAGGCCGCCAGGAAGGCCGGGTATCCCGGGGTCCGCAGGGCGAAGTGCGGGACGCCCCACTGCGAGACCTGATAAGGCCGACCTTCGACGATCGTCCCCGCCAGCTCCCAGTAGATGTTGGTGTCGGCGAACACGCAGAGCTTGCCCGCCCGGGCCGCATACCACGTCACCGCCAGCGCCGCCGCCACCCGCGACCCGAGCGCCAGGGCCAGGATCGCCCCCGTCGGCATCGCCCGGCCCGGCTTGGAGGAGGAAACGGCCATGCGTCGCCGCCCTTGTCGGGGGAGGAAGAGGGTCGAAAACGGGGCGAGGGGCCGGTCAGGATGGGGTCGATCGATGGGGGGTGGCGGATGGTACGCCGCGAAGCCCCGACGGTCAAGCGGGGAACCGCCCCGCGCCCGACCTCGTCCGGCCCCGGGTTTTCGATTATCCTGAGACCCCAGGAGGCCCCACCCATGCCGCTCCGCGATCACTTCCGCCCGCCGCTCTCCGACATCCGACGCTGGGACAGCTTGCACGGGCAATGGCCCGCGATGATCGTCCAATACCTGGCGGATCGACTGCCCGAAAGCTACTTCGCCGCCCCGCGGGTCTATCTGGGCACGGCCGTCGAGCTCGACCTGGCGACCTTCGCGATCGATCCTCGCGGCGCCCCCTGCGGCGGCGACCCCCGGAATGGCGAAGGTGGAGGGGTCGCCACCGCCGTCTGGGCGCCGCCCGCGCCGAGCCGCGTCCTCGTCGACCTGCCCGACCCCGACGAGTACGAGGTCCGCGTTTACGACACCCGGGAGGGAAGGCGCCTCGTCGCCGCGATCGAGATCGTCAGCCCCGCCAACAAGGACCGGCCCGAGAGCCGCCGGGCGTTCGTCGCCAAGTGCGCCGCGCTGATCCAGGCCCGGGTCTCGGTGACGATCATCGACCTGGTCACCAGCCGGGCCGCCAACCTCTACGCCGACCTGCTGGAGTTCCTGGGCGATCCCGCCCCATTGCCGACCGACGACCGTCGGCCGCCCTACGCGGCGACCTGCCGCCCGGTCGACCGGAAGGGCGAGGGCCGGGGCCGGCTCCTCGAATCCTGGTCCCACCCGCTGACCCTCGGCCAACCCCTGCCGACCTTGCCCTTATGGCTGGCCGAAGACCTCGCGCTCCCCTTGGACCTGGAGCCGAGCTACGAGCAAACCTGCCGGGTCCTCCGCATCCCCTAGAGCAACTTCTCGTCGACCGTACTCAGCCGGAAGAGAGGGACGGGCACCGCTCGTCCCTCGCCGGAGCCAGTCCGCTTTTTCCTCGACCGGTTCACCCAACAAGAGGTCGCTCTGACGACTCCGGTTCGACTCGCGGAGGTCCCCTCGCGAACGAAGGGAGCCGCGGGCCGGCCCGATCGGGTCGGGGTCGGCGCGCGGCTTCTTCCTCCGTCGCGGTCGGGTCAATCCGTGGGCAGGAACAGCGGGCCGACCTGGGTGGTCCCGGCGTTGACGATCACGTCGCCGCGCTCGCCGACGAGGCGGCTGTTGGTGACGATGGTGACGTTGGCGCGGTTCTGGATGGCGACGTGGCCGAAGGGGAGGCCGATCACGGAGGAGTTGGAAGCCTGGTTGGCGAAGAGGAGGTTGAGGTTGCCCGCGTCGTTGAGGACCAGGTTGTTGATGTCGTGGGCGGTGAAGGTCTGCACGTTCCCCTGGACGTCGACCAGGGCGGTGTTGGCGAGCTCGGGGTGGAACGACTCGCTGATGTCGGCCAAGGGGTTGGGGTCATTGAGGGTGAAGGTCCCGTTGAGGGCCAGGGTGCTCGGGGTGATCCTGGCGATGACGTTCACGCCGTTGGCGACGCCGGTGTCCAGCGCCAGGAAGGACTCGAGGCTGCCCAGGGCGGTCGAGGGGTCGTTGATGATCGCGCCGCCGGCGTTGGCGGGGATCGTGGCCCCCTGGCTGGTCAGCGCGGTCCGGCTGGCCTCGGCGAGCCTCGCCGACGACGGGTTGATCGCCAGGATCCCGGCCAGGCGGGTCGTGGGCTGGAAGCTGTCGAAGAACGCCGAGCCGAGGGCGTAGAGGGTGCCGGTGCCGGAGACCCCGGTGATCCCGCCGCCGAGGACGAAGCCGCGACCGGGCGAGAACGGCGCCCCCACGGCGACGGCCCGGCCGGTGCTCAGGCTGGCGGCCACGTCGATCGCCTGGGCCGTGCCGTCGACGCTGGCGGCGGTGGCGACCAGGACGGTCGAGCCGCCCGCGGTGCCGATCCCGTTGATCGCGGTCAGGCCGATCGAGCCGAGGTTGGCCGTGGAGAACTGGCCGACGGCCGTCCCGGTCGAGGCGTC
>JAABUQ010003853.1_pt1 | contig 26581 bp, 20 predicted proteins | sample 5560001 | NCBI WGS metagenome assembly JAABUQ01 (sample SAMN10711888, study PRJNA513371) | rock metagenome | isolation source: Antarctica rocks | place: Antarctica: Victoria Land, Finger Mt nord | collected 2015-12-18 | reverse complement strand
GTGCAAATCACTATCTAAATTATGTAGCTTCCCAGTTCTTTGCGTGGTATACAATGGATGCAAATGGGAAGGTGTTTTTTAGGTGGGGGCGGGGTTCGCGGATACTTTTGTCCTAGTACTGTACCAAAGGACGTTCTGCTTGTGCGTTAGGAGGGGTATAGGAAGCAGAAGGCATGAATGAGTTCCACAAGGAGGAGTAACAAGGGTATGAACAGCTAGCATGCGATAGCATCGAAGCCATGATTCATCACAGTGAGTCTGTTATGGACACTACTATTACACGTGTGAAGTCGCCCCTCGGAATCATAGTACATCCTTCATCCGCATGCCTTCAATCTGCCTTCAAACATCACTGAGTACATCTTCCCCAAGGGTGGAACCCATCAACATAGAGACAGGTCTGACACGCCGGGTGCATCCCGAAGCAGTGATAATGCGTATGACATGATATATGCCAGCAGACTCGATCGGTAGAGATTGTCAATTCGGCAGCGGCTGCTACGAGTGTGTCGATTCCATGAGGATCTCCTCGTCCGTGGAGAGCCTGGGAAACGCCGGTCATGGGGTTATCCGAGGTAGGAGCGTTGGTTTGGGATCTACCTTGGGTAGTCTGGTTTTGAATCGAAGATGCTGAATTCGGTTGAGCTCGTTAGTGAACGTTTCTACCATTTCTCGTATATGAATCGCTGAAGGTACTTGCCATTGGTGACACCTGCGGAATCCGTTGAGTTCATGAAGGGGAACTTTGGCAAAAGATCTTCTCCAGGATTCGTGAGCTGCTCCAGATCGGTAACCTCGCGCCCGTCTACTCCGTCGAAAACTTCCGTGAAATGATCATTCCGGCCATGACGATCGAGCATCTGCTGGATCTGGTTGGTGCTAAGCTTCACGTACTCGAGAACGGTCCCATTAGGACCGAATGATCGAAGGACGCCATCGTCGCCAAGGTGGACAATGCCTCGGTCATGTTTTTCCATGGCGGCCATGAGCTCATGAGGGTCGATCTCGTTCTGGGAAATGTCAGCATCAGTCTTTGTATGAATGTTAGCAACTTACGGTGGGAAGCGCAAGGATGGTTGCGGCTAGAACCATAACAAGCCAAAACCAGGTGACCGTCATCTCGAGTTACTATTGACGTGAAAGATATATTCTCGAGAATGGCGGGATCGTTGAGATATCGAAGATGGAAGGTTCTAAACAGCATGAAGAGGCTTTAAATACTCTGGTGGATCACACGCTAACATTGACCTCGAGTTCATAACAGCATTCAAATCAATAATTCAATCGAAATTTGAAGATATACAATGGTAAAGATGTGATGGCTTTTAGAACTCATCAACGTGGAATTCCCTTCAATACTCCGAGGCCCGTAGCTTATGCGCTGGTGCCGAGGAGTACGCCGATAGCTTCACAACTCATTGCAAACTAGAGTGAGGGACTTAGAGAATTGTAGCATTCGACGAGTGAACTACATAGTCCAATGGATAAAGCAGCAGAAAGCGTCAACTCTGTTGGTGGGCTGTCCGGCTGAGTCTGGTAGAAGCAATGAGGAGCCGCTGTATACAGAGTAGACACTCCATCTCTCTATGTCTACAGCTTTTTGAAGAAGAAGAAGAAGATATGAAACCCAATAATCTGGGAGTTTGCAGTGCTTCGGCAGGCCTAGAAATGTCAAAACAGCGCAAAGGACAAGGACATCAAAACAACAGGGCCAACGTTTGTTTCAATATAAAGATTTAGTCACCCTATCTTTCTGCGATCCGCCTGCAAGATGCGCTGGGCTCAATCGACGATGCTTCTGCCTTGCTCAAGAAGATCGGAGAAAGATGCATTGGAATATAAGAGGCAGCGTCATGCCGCCATCCTCTAAACTTGCCCTCTTAGAGTCGCCACGCGGTTGGACAACGACGGGTTGTTTGCCCCGCTAAAAGCCCCCTGTGTACCCTCCAATATAAGCTCAATGCTACTGATTAGCAAGTACATTGGGGCGAGTGGTCTAGATGGTGTCTCGAGGTATACGGTTTTCTGGGTTGAGGCGCTCAAACTACGCAGGCACGATAGAATCGATGAGCTGCTGCTTACCGCAATCAGGAGACATCAGTTGTTTTGTATGAAGGTAAAGTAAGAAGCGTAGAAGTAAAGTAGGATTCGCAAAGAAGAACATGTCTCAACAGAATCTTGGCATGCAGGCTATTCCCAAAAAGGGATTTCTCCACCTTACAGAGCTTTTCCATACTTTACCTCCGTACGTTTTGAATAACAAGTCCGTAATCCAGTCTGTACGTCTGAACAGAAGATGTGACTGACTGGCGGACTGCCGGGACTCCTGGAGACAGATTGACTGGCTCACTATACCGACATCATCTGCGATAGGCTCTGGGTCTGTCTACTAGACTACATAGAGGGTAGACTCACACACAGACCAATTATACGATCCATATCCGGGGTGAGGCCGAGATCCAAAGCCCACAACCTCATGTGCCCAATGCCGCAAGATGAATCAGATCTAGGTTATAGCGAATCCGAAGGCGGTCTGGATGGAGTCTTAGTACAGCGTACTCCTTGCGGATCATATGAATGATCTATGACAGCAGGAAGCACGCGTCTAATGAACCGTCTGTGCTTCTTCGGGGCGAGTATAGGCTTCCGGCCATTGGACCCCTCTAAGCTTGCCACTAGCATCGAGGACCGTTACAGTAGTGAACAAACCGGCTAGCGAAGATGTATAACCCGGAAGAGCTAGATCGAGGCTTTCCCCAAGGCCTCAAAAGATCATTGCTAAACAAACATTAGGTACTGTTGATACCTCGAGGCTTAGATGCGGATGATCACAGGAAATGCATCTACAAATTGACTGCGAGATGCCACCTTTTTTTGCCCACCAGCAGAGTAAGAAGCCTATAACCGGCGCGCCTATATTGAAATGCGTAACGTGCATAGCTGCTTTTGGCGCTAAGGATCCAGTTTTCGTTATTGCGGTTGCTAGATAGTGGTACGCTACCAGATTCGCCGAAGACGGGAGGCCGCGGCAGCCTGAATTAGTTTCAGCCATGCTGGATTTTTGAGTTGTAGCTGGAATTTGATGGAGGTATACTGAGGCAAGAAAGCTTCGGAGCCAAACCCTACCTTTTTCGAGAAGAAGAGTATGAGTGGGAAGAGACCAGGTTTGCACAATAGGGTCACACTTTTCCAAAAGAGTTGATGCCATGGTTGACATATTTTCTGTCCGTCATCAAGAAGGGGTCCTTGAGAGCTTTAAGCCCCTCCGTCAGCCTCAAAATCCTGCCCAGACCTTCTATTTTGCCCGTCAGTTATCCGTTCAACGGCGCCTTAATTGCTTCTATACAAGAATTTCTTCTACTAAGTATGGCATAATTGTAACGAGGCAGATGGCTACACCCCAGGTCAGGTCCGACAGAGCGAAGAGCAGCTAAATACTCCGGCTCATGCTTTTGACCGCATCAATCGACCTTTCGCATCATTGTGACCCTTCTGATCAGGCTATAAGCACAATCTGCGGACTCTAGCATTTGACCGTATCTACCTGGGAGCGTTTGTATACGGCCGAGAATATTTTCGTGTTGTGTTCTTGAATTACTCAAAGGTCTCTCAATTTCCGGGAAGACATCTTCAGAACCCCAAGGTCTTAGATTCTATCGAATTCTTGCGACCTGATTTCATTAAATCAAAGTAACGATCATCCTGTTCAACTGTCATCACCATGTCAAGCATCCGTATCCTAATCCTTGGGAGCGGAATGGTCGCTCCTCCTTGTGTTGAGTATCTTCTTCGTAGTGAGAAGAATAAGATCACCGTTGGGAAGTGCTACTGTTGAGATGATTTAAATTTCAATTCAGCTAATGTGAATGGTCCCCAGCTTGTCGGACACTATCAACAGCACAGGCACTATGTGCTGGACTGCCCCGCACCACAGCCACCACTCTCGACGTTGCCTCAAATGAAGAATTGGATCGTCAAATCGTCTCTCATGACCTTGTCATCTCCCTTGTCCCTTATATCTACCATGCATCAATCATCAAGCTGGCTATCAAACACAAAGTTAACGTGGTTACAACAAGCTACGTCTCTGACGCCATTCGCGAGCTTGACGGTCCAGCGAAGGAAGCTGGAATCGTCGTGCTGAACGAAGTTGGGGCGGATCCGGGTGTTGATCACCTATATGCGATTAAGAAGATAGAGGAGGTACATTCCATTGGCGGTAAAGTGAGTAGCTTCGAGCCCCTAACTGGCATCCTGCATGGAGCATGATCTGACTTCAGCTTGCGAATGTTCAAGGTTAAGGAATTTTATTCTTACTGCGGAGGCTTGGCAGCCCGTGAGTGCCAGTCTTTCTCACAGTCGAACATCAAAGCTAATTGGATCTTGCGCACTATAGCCGAACATACAAACAACCCTCTCCGCTTTCGCTTCTCCTGGTCTCCTCGCGGCGCGCTGCTATCGCAATGCAATTCCGCCAGCTTCATCTCTGGAGGCAAGCAAGTAGATATTTCAAGTAAAGATCTCATGGGTGTTGCCAAACCCTACTTCGTTCTTGATGGCTATTATTTTGTAGCTTATCCTAATCGTAACTCTGTACCCTTCAAGGAATTCTACAATATCCCCGAAGCTGAGACCCTTGTACGAGGAACTCTTAGATACGAAGGAAATCCAGCCTTCGTTAAGACTTTGAAAGATCTGGGTTGGCTGGATGCCGAGCCAAAAGACTGGCTGAAGCCCGGATTGACTTGGGCGGAGGTGACGCACAAAGCCATTGAGTCCGGCGAACCGAATGAGAGGTATCTTCCATTGTTTCGCTGGATTCACTTTCGGCATTCCGCTGACGGCCTTCTAGCTCACTGATCGCTCGAGTCAAAGAACTCTGCCAGTTTCCCAGCAAGGCCGAGAGTGAGCGTATAATCGACGGTCTTCGCTGGATCGGACTCTTCTCTTCTGCAAAGGCTACTGTACGTGGGGCTAATCTTCTGGATACTCTGTGTGCCCAATTAGAGAAAGAAATAAATTATCGGCCTGGCGAGAGGGATCTTTTGATTCTACAGCATAAGTTTATCGTCGAATGGGAAGATGGTAAAAAGGTAACGTACTTCTGTCCCAACCCCAGAGGGCGCCCGAAGTCATACTGCTCATTGCCCGCTCTCGCGACTTGACGATTCGGCGGTGGGTCCACAATAGTCTACAAGTCCACCTGCTTCGTCATCTGTGGTCGCGAGCAACAAGCAGCATGAGTTACGGCGCCCTCAGGTGTCACGCACTTCTCAATATTGATTCTAGTAGGAGACTTCCACCTCCACCCTAGAGCTTTATGGTGATCCGAAAGGCTACTCAGGTATGGCCAAGGCTGTTGGAGTAACTTGTGGAATTGCTACCCAATTGCTCCTCGACGGTCACAAAGCCCTCAATATCCCCGGCGTCTTGGCTCCTTACACGAAGGAGATCTGCGACCCAATCCGGGAACTTTTAGAGCAGGAGGGGATCAAGATGGTTGAGAAGGTTGTCTCGAAATCTTGATTCAGATCTGCTACCAATACCATCATGGGTTCGTCCCAGAAACTGTGGATGATTCACTAGGTATGCACGACAAGAACTTGGAGAACCTCAATCCTGCCTTCAAATGTCAGAGCTAAAGTCTTGCTATTGGTTGACACCTTCATGCTAGGGTACTCTCGGTAGATCAGTGTTAGATGAATTGAGAATGCAATATTATAATCAATGGTCGTACATAGAGCGTGATTGAGCTGCGCGCTCCAGGTATTATTGCATTTGCTCCATGCAGTAGTATTTGCTCTTCCTAAGCTACTGAATATTGAAAGTACATAGACCAGAACGCAGCCAGAAGTAATTGCGAAATGACCCGAGCCCAAGAACCAATTGATCTTGGGTATACGAAACTTAATGAGCTCTGCTGACAACGGAGCTAATTTCTGACATGCTAGTACGAGACTTCGATAGGCATGCAGCACCTCTGGTATTATCGAAATCGTATACCGGCATCGAATCGTCCATGTACCTCCCTGCAATATTTCCTAAAAGGCCTTTTCCGCGGAAGACGATATAGACTGACACGAAACAGACGCTTGAGGTGGCTTCTGTGTCCTGGCCCGTGGAGGCCTGAGTCCGGGTCGGCTTCGCCGAGACCAACGGTATATTACTATTCATTTGCCAATATAGGCGTCGCATTTAGCTCGAGACTTACCGAGTACTAAGATTAATATTATTTGCTCGAAGAAGAACCCTACGCTTATGGGTCCGCAGCGATACAAGCTGGAACAAGGCGGATCGCGTGACGTTCACCCCTGTCACGCGACCAGTCACCTGATCTTGAGGCCTTCCGGCTCGCCGTGCAGATTTTAGTATGCTTGGCACGCTAAGCGATCCACAGGCGCAAATCAGATCCCGAAGACGATTAACTTTTGGCGATTTGACGAATTTGGAGCTCTCCTCCACCAAGCCTGCGGAGTAATTCAAGATGGGGACCGGAAAGAAGGAGAAAGTGCGGAAAGAGAAGCAGGGGAAGGTCGGAGATGGCATGGCTAACGTCAAGACCAAGGGCGAGAACTTCTACCGGTGCGTGGCTTACCGAAGACCTACTTGGTGATGATGCTGACGCTGTGTTAGCACGGCGAAGCAGGCGAAGACTCTGAATATGTTCAAGGGCGGCGACGCACAACGAAATGCAAGTGGGAAAATAACAAAGGCTGGATTATTCCAATCGAAGGAAAAGCCCAAGGCCAGGGTCGAGCCAAACAGGAAGTGGTTTGGGAACACCAGAGTGATCTCTCAAGATGCATTGAGCTCTTTCAGAGAGGCTATGGCAGAGCGAGCGTCCGATCCTTACCAGGTTTTGCTCAAATCGAACAAGCTACCCATGAGCCTTGTCCGAGATGGTGAGGGGAAGAATGGCGTTAAGCAGCATCAAGCTAAGATGCAAGTCGAGTCGGCTCCTTTTCGCGACACCTTTGGACCAAAGGCGCAGAGGAAGCGGGTGAAGATAGGCGTCGGGTCCCTTGAGGACCTAGCTGGCGAAACAGTCAAGATGCATGATACCTACCTGGATCGCCTTGAACAGGCGAAGCTACTCGGCAGAAACACAGACGCCGAGGAGACGGCTGGTGAAGCAGTACCGGAGGATGCAGTGGTGTCCACCGCTGTTGAGCCGATATTCTCCAAAGGCCAGAGCAAGCGTATATGGAACGAGCTTTATAAGGTTATCGACTCCTCAGATGTGGTGATACATGTCTTGGACGCACGTGACCCTCTTGGAACCCGTTGCAGAAGTATTGAGAAGTATATTCGAGAAGAGGCGTCGCATAAGCACTTAGTCTTCGTCTTGAACAAGTGTGATCTCGTACCAACGGGCGTCGCTGTAAGTTTATGATATAAGCTTTCTCTCGACCGTTTACTTCTTTTCCACTGCTAAGTCAAGATTCCTTCCTTCATTTCCTTGAAAATCTCTATGGATGGTCATCTGTTACAGCTTTGGTACATTGATCCCTCATCCGCCGCTCCTAGCCTCTAAGCTTCGAGTAGACTAATCGCCGTCATGGTTAGTTGGTCGCAAAGGATCTGGGGATGTTGTGTTTGAGTTGAAGGCCTCCTCTGCTGCACTGGTAGTAGATAGGTGGAGGTCTTCTTAGTAATGCTTCATACATCTCAGCTCACTCCATTTGAGCACTAGATACTTTCTTTCATAGTCGCTGACTGTAGGTCTAGGCCTCGTGGGTACGAGCACTGTCGAAGGAATACCCAACCCTTGCATTCCACGCTTCGATCACGAATTCTTTTGGCAAAGGCTCATTGATCCAGCTCCTACGCCAGTTCAGCTCATTACACTCGGACCGGAAACAGATCTCAGTGGGTCTCATCGGCTATCCCAATACTGGGAAATCTTCGATAATAAACACATTACGCAAGAAAAAGGTGTGCACTGTAGAGCCTATCCCAGGATCGACCAAGATCTGGCAGTACATCACCCTTATGAAGCGCATCTATTTGATCGATTGTCCTGGTGTGGTACCCCCCAACAACGAGGATACCCCAGAAGACATCCTCCTTCGAGGTGTGGTGAGGGTTGAAAAGCTTGAGAACCCAGAACAGTACATCGGGGCTGTTTTGCAAAGGGTAAAACCGCAACACATTGAGCGCACATACGACGTCAAAGGATTTCCCACGCCGACAGATTTTCTGGAGCTGCTGGCTAGGAAGGGCGGCAGACTTCTCAAGGGCGGTGAGCCAGATGTCGATGGAGTGGCAAAGATGGTCCTTAGCGACTTTCTGAGAGGCAAGATTCCGTGGTTTACGCCCTCACCAGTAATTGAAGGCCAAGAAAAGAGCTCCACAGACGGTATCGAGGGCCGCAAGGGGGCTTTGGGGGAGATGGGAAAGGTCAGAAAGCGAGGTGATGCGTCATCGGAAGCGGAAGGCCAGGCACCAGTAAAAGATGAGACTGTATCTGATGAAGCTTCAGGGCGACCTCCCAAGAGGCGAAAGAAGGGTTGAAGCACATGGATCGGAGCATTGCTTCAATTATTCCATCACTGGAATTTGGCACTGCCAAAACCGGTAATGCGCCGATATCTTTAAGAAACCAATCATCAAATGTCATCCTGGTTTCGGGGAGCTCGGAATGAGACTTACTTCGGTCACGCGCGCTCTCCAAGAGACCCGACAGGCATTTGAAATTTCGAACGCGACCATCGGTGCAAAGGGCATCGGACTATTCACTTCGAGAGGTTTCTAGAATTGAGGACCCTAAGGATGCCGATCAAGATGAATTCACCAGATACCACTCGGATGTCGACTACTGTTCAGGTCGGCTTGGTAGGCCAGTCAGACCTGTGAGAGCTGGTAGGTAGTAATTTCCATACCATCGTACTGCACGCTGCACTTCAGGGACCAACACTGCCTCGTAGCGTTCCATTGCTTTTTCCCTTTCTTTTCTAGAGATGGAAAAATGGCTCGTCAGACATCAGCACATTAGAAATTCGCACGTCAGCTCCTAGCCCTTTCGGAATTATACCTCAACAGCCGCTTCTTGGGCGCGTGGAAAACCTCGGGCATGCCTCTGGCGCAAGCGGACTTCGAACAATGTCACACTACCATGCTAAACGCTTAACCAGCTATGCGCTTGGCTCGCATGAACGGCCCAGAGCGAACTACTCCGATTCAAAATCCGCCTATTGAACTTGCAGCCATGAATGAAATGGTATATATATTATTTAATTGATCCTCGAAATTACTGATCGCTACTTGTCTACCAGCAGTCAGAGAACGCCTAACCACTATGCATCCCTTACAAAACAAGGTTGGTACGATCCACCGCTTACTTCTCCTCGGCCTCATGCTATGGTATTCCTTCCACACTTGCTTCGTCGAATGCGCTGCTCTGCCATACAATGGTGTTCTTCGTAATGAAACCAACTCAATATCGACGCCGCCCAACACGGTTGACTTCCACTGCTCCCATGAGTCCTCTTGGACAGACACCTCGTTGCTTGACCATCGAGACTGTATTGCCGCTATCAGATATGATGTTCACCGAAATGTCGGACCCCTTCCACGGCTCAAAGCCACGAGAATTCTTGACTCGACAAGCGCCATCGTCAGGGAAGCTCGGACCACCTCTATTGACACCACGGAAATACGTTACACGTGAGTCGATCAGGCTTCCCAACGTGCATCTCCATGTTCAGCCATCTCCCCAGTACCGTCGTCTGTCGTGCTGAAATAGAATTACCCACCAGAATCATGTACCCTAGCCGTCATAATGCGCTCCGACATCCACCAAGGAGATTTACCGCATGAAGAGGCTCACTCTTCGATCGCCAGCGATGTTTCTTCGTTCCGCGCCATCAGCGAAGCCGCCGACGTCGTTTTCTTCGCGTGTGCGAAGCAATTGCATGGCTCCGGATAGGCCGAAGCTGGTGAGTTCTGCGACTGCGATCACGCCCGTTCATTTGGAGCTGCGGTTGCTGACTAGCCTTTGAATTGAAAGGTCAGCGACATGGTATGGCTGTGACATTGTGGGCCACAGGCTCCTCTGTAGACAAACGGTATCCCGATCTCCGGGAGGTAGCGGTCTCGGTGGCATCATCTTAACGACCGGTCCCCAGTGAGAGGCCATGTGTGAGATAAGCTGATTGGGACTGCGAAGACAATCTATCCTATACACCGGCACAGAATCGCATACCAGAGTGAGTAATACTAAGCCAAGGTGTGCAATGCCAGTGTATAGGATAGTCCTCGTGTGACGGAATCAAGGCCCGATCCGCTCAAGTACTTGAATTTGTATGGTAGAACAGTGAATATGCAAATCCATCCTCTTTACGAGAAAGAGAATTGGAGATCCACCCTTGACTGATGCGCACCTGAATCCAAAACCTAATGGTCATACGATGAATTGTCACTTGTAGAACGCTAGTGTTTGAGGAACCTCGACTCCCGTGCCACCAACAGAGTCGGTTTTGAACAATATCAGATCAAAGATGGCGAAACCAATCTACCGCCTTGGAACATTACCTTGCCTAAACATGCGATAGACGCTCCACCCGACTCCCGCCGTATGTCGAAAAGTACGTGAAGTAGTACAACTTAGCGCCTTTCCTTCTCAGGCCAAAAGTAGCGATCAAAGCCGCGTAAGGTATGGTATGGGAGGCCTGTCTCTGGTTCTAGCCATTCGATTGTAGGTTCTGTTTGGGCGTTAGAATGTTCCGCGAGGGTTGGGTGGAGAGCGTGCGCGCTATCTTATACAGAATTACTGGAGTGGCTGTGAGTGGCGGTATACAGGCGGTGGCGGCGGTCAAAGTTGGAGATCTGGCAAAGACTGGTATATTTTGGTTTTTGGACTTGTGAGGCTGGCGGGGATACGGTCTGTTGGCTAGGTTTCCTGGAGGATCTTCGATTGGATTTCTCTTCGAGCGTAGCGTGATGGATCAATCGAAAGTTTCCCATGGGCTTCATTGGGGCTTTCTTAGTTTATTAAAATTGTGTCAATTTGGGAACAGGCGCAGCCTGCTCTTCGTTTCTTCGCAATTTATTGTATATCGCCAGAAACGCTTTTGGTAAAGAGCGTTGCACAGGAACGACGAACGCATTGACCATCATAGCAGCCTGTCTTTCACCAGGGCGCTTCACACTGCAATGAACGAATAAGCTTAATACAGGACTTTTGACTTCTGAGGAAACCACAAAATAGCCAGTGAGTCAAATCAAGTACGTAGCCCAATTACTTGCTATCGTTGTGATCATCATCGTGACCACAATTTGTCGCTGTCACATACTGCGTCTGTGTCGCACATCCTTCCTGGCAAGTCGTTGTGCACGTCGCTTTCACCGTCGTCGTCGGCGTTTGCTTCGGGCAGCATTTCGCCGGACATGGGACAGTGACGGATTTTTCGGTTATGCATTCAGGGTGCGGGCCGCATGTTGTGGACGGCTTCACGCAAAGATATCCATTGGGTATGGTGCTGGTAATGGTGGGACAGTAGGGTTGCGAGGAGGTCGTGATGGTTTGGGTTGTGACGTAGGTTGTTCGGGTTGGTGTGCAGGTGTTTTGGTTGTTGCGCTTGAAGAGCTCCGGGGAGGCGTGGGTTGAGAGGGGGAGGAGGAGTAGTAGACTGGACGAGAGTTGGGAGTCAGCGATGAGAGGCAGGTTATGGTTTGGCCAAGGGGTATGTACCTGGTTGCCGAAAGGATTGAGGTTAGATGCATGATGGTTGTCTTCACTTGTATACTGACGGCGAATGTGGGATGACTGGGTAATTGGAATTGTGTCTCTTTGTACCTCGAAGAAAGAAACAAGGACAGGCAAATGTTGACCAGAGGAAGCCAATGACCTCAAACTTATATACGTTGAGTTGTACCGCCTGTTGATGCCACATCCGCACTTCAGCGTAAGGACACCAGTCTTCACCATCGTGATGGCGAGTACATACGGGTCAGAAATACGCAGCTAACCAACAAGTCTTCTGTAAAGGGATTATTGAAGGTTTGGGGAAACCTACTCATCGGGAACTAAAGGAGCCGTCGCCCAGTCACGGCTGCTAATAAGCGACCGTGGCTGCATGATACAATGCAGTAAGCAAGAGAGGGGTGCGGAGTGGGAAAGTACCACATTCGATGTACGTAAGAAAAACCACAGCAGAACCTAGAAGACTCTTCGACACGTCAAATTCTAGCCAAGTGCTTGGGCAATCGAGATTGCAACAGTGAAGATAGAAGGTGAGCGCCCGATCCCTTGGCGGGGAGATTCCGAAGCGGAGCTCCGAAGCCTCCCAGCATATCATCATGCCATCGTACGATTCAGGTCGTCCCTTTCGAATCAACGACCCTTGCAAAAATTGAAGAGCTCCGAAGCAGTTCAGCTTACCGTCATGACATCTTGGCGATCAAATCGTTCTTTTAGAATCAACGCGCCTTGCAGGAATGAAGTGATCCGAAGCGTCTCAGCTTACCATCACGCCGTCGTAGTCTAGGGTCTTCCTCTTCATGTCCACCCGATTGCAGGAGATGAATGGCGGGTCGGACCTCACTGGATTCGAGGCCGGCTGGACTTGAATACTCGTGTCCCACCTATGAGCGAAAACCCATCAAGGCATTATTATCCCGAGGATTGACATCAGCCAAATCGTGAAGGAGCCGGCCTTCGATTGGCAAGAAGGAGTCTTTAATCCTGCGTGATCAGATTTCAAAGACCACAAACGAAAGGTCGTCGCTGTCAACAACGAGAACCTAAAAAGCCTTGCTGTCTTCAGACAGGATAAGGAGATCATTAAGGGAGAAAGGACGAGACTGTTGAAGAAGAACCAAGGGCTGAAAACATAGAGCAAGTAGGTCGAAGGAGACGAATGCAGTACCTTAAGACAGAAGGATAACGAGTAGCCATAGTAATAATCATGGGTGATGTATCATAGACCCTAGTCCCCATCGTCTTCTGCTCTTTTTAAAGATGCAGATCCACGTTGGTGGTGCTGGAATCCTGGTCAAAGTGAAGCTATCTACTCGTATTCGTATACTACACGCTGGAAGGGTGCAGACCTTGGGGCTGGTTCTGTGACCCCATCGTCACCCCACCTGCTTCGTCCGGATGGGCTTCGCTGACCGTGTGCTCTGCTCGAATAATGTATGCCCAAGGATGGTCACTAGTTGATGAAGGCATTGTCATTGGGTTATAACGCTTGAGTAGGAAGTGATCAATTTTTGGAGAGTGAAGTCTGCGCAGTAGGCCGGGAACACGGGCATAAGACCGGAGATAACCCAACTGCCCAAACTGAAACAGTGCCGTAGAATTCTGTGAGTCCAAGAACTTCGAGCCAGATGCATTGATTGTCATCAAAGAGTCAAAATCGTAGGCTTCTTAAACACGGCTCGGGAATCAGGTTGTTTGTCCTTCCGCCTCTGTCTTCATACCCTCTCCCATTCTCCCATAATTTCTACTGCATTTCCATGTCTCTCGGTCCTGCAGGCTTGACCATGAATCCAGAAGAGGCAGAGAACTTCGAGGACGTAGGCTGGCTGATACTCTTGACTCCCATATCTACATCTGTCCCAGACTGACAGATCTCAGATGGAGAAGCAATTCGCTGTCAAGGGTTCGAACCCCCCCAGGCAGGAGATTATCGGTAGCCAATAGCTCACTTTATCAAAGCCGTACAACACATGTCAACCTACTGGACCTTACTCGAAGGCATTCGCGGATCTACGCTACGGCTGACGAAGATGGATGACGAGATACACGAGCACTTTATGAGCGAATTCCCGGACATCGACCCTAGTGAAACCATTGACGAGGAGAAGATGAAGAGTAAGGCAGGCAAAGAGAAGTGGCGGAACTTCATGATGCAATACGAGAAGAAGGTGGATGATTACAATTTCGGTACAATGCTAAGGAGCAATCCCAAATTCGAATATGGGGAGAAGGAAACTATATTCGGTATGGTGGCCAGATTTCCAGCAGCATAGGCTATTGTGCTGATTGGCTATAGCTATGCGAATGCAGTTCTACGCTATAGAAATTGCACGGTCAGTACTAGACTCTGCGGGCTTGATATGGTATTGACTCTGCTAGGAATCGACTAGGTCTCAACGACTGGATATATGAGCGCGAAAATCACAACAAGGGAGGTAGCAAGACATGATAGCCACGCTATTCCCTCCCACAACACTCGCCGGCTAAATACCGCATATTGCGTAAATGCCGACAACATCGATATAGAGCATCATGAGATATGAATGTGACATATCAGTAGGGAGATCAGGCCCAGTTCCAACAACGAAAACATGCGCAAAAAGGAACATTACACTTGAAGCTGTAGGCACTGGCAATACTATGATTTCTCGTCAAAGGATACCGTCACGTGAAGGGTTGAGACAATGATATTGTTTACAGTCGTCATTCCGCAGACAACAATACTAAGGGTTTCCCCGTGTGGCTAAATTTGGCTGCAACTACTCTTCCTATGTCATGTACTGCAATCACTTTGTCAGAATTCACGACTGGAGCTTCATCGTTCTATGTTAGAGCATGGAATACCAAAGTTCATCACGTTTCCAACACAGCCTCGGCCGCTGTCGCTACTAATATACATCGGCGCAGAACATGCGAATTTCACTTCTCCGAACGGCGGCCTTCAAGTCGATTTTCACGATACGCTGCTGGGCAAGATATTAGATGGACGATGATGTGGAGGACCTGGCGCCGCACGATGCCGGCCTGGAGGATGGACAAGGATTCAAAAGGAACCCAACTTGGCGCGATCTCTTTAACTTTACTACGAAAGCACACTTCAGTCCGCTCCTGGCCGCCATCGTACTTTCTGTGGCATCCGGTATCGTCATCCCAGCGCTTGCAATACTGCTAGGGAAACTCTTCGACCAATTCACAAAGTATGGAGGAGGAACGATTGATGGCCACGGGCTTGTACATAAGATCTCTCTATACGGATTATATCTCGTCGCCCTCGGATCAGGGGCCATATTTCTAAACTCTGGCTATTTCGGGTTTTGGCTTGTTTACGGAGAACTACAGGCGAAAAGTGTAAGAGACGAGCTCTTTCAGGGCCTGCTGGAGAAAGACATGGAATGGTTCGACATGCGCAAGTCTGGCGTCAACACGTTGTTGAGTCGATTGCAGACGTAAGATTGTCGAATTGTTGTCTTACAAGTTCTGACCTTCTGTATAGGCACATCCGAGAGCTCCAGATGGCAACGAGCCAGCCACTTGGCTTCACAGTACAGTACTCCATTACGGCACTGGCTGCTCTTGGGCTGGCTCTTTATTATGCTTGGGACCTCGCTCTGATCACGTTAGGCACAATACCCTTTGCAGCTGTCGTACTCGCTAAGATATCTGCTCGCATGCAGCCTACTGTCAAGTCGCATCTTGAAGAACTTACCAGAGCTTCAAAAATGGCGAATGTATCTATTGCATCAATTGATACTGTCAAATGCTATAATGGCCAAGACTTCGAAATTTGGCAATACGCTAATGCGGTCAAGAGAGCTGCGGAACATTACTTAGGACAAGCTCGATGCAACGCGCTTCAGATAGGATTTGTTCGCTTTGTAACATTGAGCATGTTTGTTCAAGGCTTTTGGTACGGCACGCATCTTGTCAATACCGGCAAAAAGAACCCGGGCGACATCTTGACAGCTTTCTGGGCCTGTCTGATGGCGACACAGACCATTGAGCAGATCCTACCTCAGATGCTTGTGCTCGAGAAAGGCAGAGCTGCCGGGGCTACTCTACGGGCTGTGCTCACACAGATGAAGCGAGGCCGCAAAGTCATCAAAATGCTTGGTGGTAAGACACCTGAGTATTGCGACGGAGACATCCAAGCAAAAGACGTGAGTCACGCTGTGATTGTGGCTTCTGTTTTCTAACTCTCGGAAGGTCTCTTTCCGATATCCATCCCGGCCAGACCAGCTTGTCTTAAATCACGTCAACTTCTTCTTCTCTGCTGGGGAGACTACCTTTATAGTCGGCAGAAGCGGTTCTGGCAAAAGCACAATAGGCAATCTGCTCATGCTTTACTATGAAGCAGAGGGCGGCGAAATCACTGTTGATGGCAGTCCTTTACAGATTCTCGACATAAATTGGCTTCGCAACAATATCACCCTCGTCCAGCAACAGAGCGTTCTCTTCAACGAGACGCTCTTCAGAAACATTGCTTTTGGCCGCAGTCGAGACCATCAGCAAGTCAAAAGGGAAGAGGTGAGGGACTGCATGCGCACCGCGTATTTGCAACACACTGTCAACGAGCTACCGAAGGGTTTAGATACATTCGTTGGTACCGGGGGCAGTACCTTGAGTGGAGGACAAAGGCAGAGAGTGGCGATAGCAAGAGCTCGCCTAAGGGACACTCCAATACTGATCATTGACGAAGGAACCAGTGCACTGGACCATATAAGTCGGACGATCGTCGTAGATGAGATACGGCAATGGCGAAGAGGAAAGACCACCATCATCATCACTCATGACATGTCGCATATTGAGCAGGACGACTTTGTTTACGTGATGGATGAAGGGCGAATAGCCCAGGAAGGTTTTAGGCATGCCTTAGAAAAGATACCAAGTGGTGCATTCGAGCGACTTCTACAGCCCGACAAAATATTTCCACTATCAGAAGATCCGCCTCAACCTCCATCAAAAACTCTCGACGAAGCCCCTGTCTCTCCCCTTTCTTCCCGGCCGTCGATCGATTCGCTCGACTCAATGGAGATACAGTTCCGTCCGCGTCCGCACTTCCTACCTAGTATTTTCGGTCCGCCGCCGCAAGACTTCACATCGCGAAGGGCTTCGCAGGGTTTGATTTCGCCGTTATCGCCTGCAGCCTTTCCAATGCATCGAACGTCTTTCATGGCTCCCGCTGTAATGCCTAAGCAGCGGAAACCCTCGCATGCCATTGAGCTTCTCGAGCCTCTACCATCTCCAAATACCCTTCTTGCCAAAAGACTTACTGTGGATTTCAGCCTAAACGGGCTCTCAGCAGCTATAAATAGGGCTTCTGTCATCAGGCATGCGTCTCGACGAGCCTCCGCTTTCAGTACTAGGAAAGCCTCTGTAGCCTCAGGTGGAACTCCTGGCGGTGAATGCAATTCTGAAGAACGAAAAGATCCGCATCGAATTGCGCCAATTAGAGAGATTCTATACACTGTCTGGCCTGCGTTGACCTGGCAAAAACGGGTGGTGCTTGTATGTGGTTTTATATGTGCTGCCATACATGCTGTAGCAACGCCAATGTTCTCCTGGGTCTTTGCAAAGCTCCTTGGGACTTTTTTTCTTCCTCCAAATGAACGATCTAGGATGGCCCTGAGTTGGTCACTGTCCGTGCTCGGCGTCGCTATTGGCGATTCTATCGCGTCATATTATATGCATTATCTACTCGAACAATGCGGTCAAGCTTGGATCGACACGCTGAGAGTCAAAGCGATGAAACGTATCCTGGATCAACCCCGAGAATGGTTCGATAGAGATATGAACAGCTTGACTGAGCTCACGGAATGTTTGGATCGGAATGCGGAAGAGATGCGCAATCTGCTGGGCAGATTCGCCGCCTTTGTCTTTGTCGCCTTCGCGATGCTAACCATGGCGGTTGTGTGGAGTCTTGTTCTTTGCTGGAAGCTCACACTGGTTGGATTGGCGTCTGCGCCGTTTATGTACACCATCACGCAAATATTCGAGACTGTTAGCGGCAAATGGGAAGGGAAAAGCAACGGTGCCGGCGCTGTTGCGAGCTCAATCTTCACGGAGACATTCGGTAGTATCCGGACGGTGCGAGCTCTGACATTGGAGGCTTATTTTCATGAGAAGTACACGAGAGCTACAGATCGGGCCTTCAGGGTAGGGATAAAGAGATCGAGTCTTTCTGGGTTCTTCTTTGGGATCTCCGAGTCCGGCATTGTTTTCATTACGGGTAAGCAGAGCAAATGGAAGGCCACCGAGCATAACTCACATTTGGCAGCACTCATATTCTACTACGGAGCTGTACTTGCTTCGTCGAAGAAGTTCAGCGTTCAAGATATCCTTACTGTCTTCACAATGCTTCTTTTCAGCATTGCAAACGCAACAAATGTCATCGCTTTCAGTGAGTCTCCATTGATGCTGCAATGGCTCACTTCGCTGATTAAACATAGTCCCTCAAATGGGTTCGTCTCAGGACACCGCGACGCGTCTCTTGCGCCTTGCGAACCAACCGTACAACAGGTCGCATGAGCACGCAGGCAATGTTCGCCTTCCCAGGCTAGGCCCAATTACCTTCAACAATGTTTCGTTTGCTTATCCTAGTCGTCCTCATCCCTCAATTCTCTCTTCTCTCTCCCTCACATTCGATCCAACTAGTAGTACCGCTCTGGTCGGTTCTTCAGGGTGCGGCAAATCCACAATCGCCTCATTGCTACTCGCTCTTTACGCCCCAACATCTGGCTCAATCACCATAGCTTCCTTCCCAATAATGGCTCTACATGTCCCCACTTTACGAAGTCTTATCTCTGTCGTTCCTCAGACACCAACCCTGTTCGCTGCGACTGTTGCCGAGAACATCGCATATGCTCTGCCAGAGAAGTCGCCTTTCGGAACCATCGGCTCAGTACGGGCTGCTGCCGTTGCAGCTGGTATTGATGAGTTCATCATATCTCTACCGCAAGGCTATAATACCTCTATAGGCGAAGGAGGTTCTGGTCTCAGCGGTGGGCAAGCACAACGGCTGGCCATCGCACGAGCTGTTGTACGAAGACCTGAGCTTTTGGTGCTGGACGAAGCGACGAGTGCTCTAGACGGCGAGTCGGCGAGGGGTGTCTACACGCTGGTGCAGAGGCTGGGAAACGTGGGAATTGGGTGTTTGATAGTGACGCACGACGCTAACATGATGAAAGCTTGTGCGCAATGTGTGGTACTCGGCGAGGGTCGGGTATTAGAAAGCGGGCCATTTGATGAATTGGTTGGTAGGAAAGGCGGAGAGCTGAGAAGACTTGTGGGTGGATGATCCCAGCCTTAGCGATAGCGTCGGGTTTGTGCTTGGAAGGTTTTTCCATATTATCTTTTGCGAGCATTGCAAATTCTAGGAGCGAAAGGTACGAACATAGCATGTGCCGGCGATGGCCTATTCTTGTTTCTACTATGGTGTAAAAGACATTATATACGTTCTTCTTTCGCTTCCGAGAGCCTTCACTACAGACCTCACGTCAGCACCTATATCTTGATCACAAGCAGGATACCTACTGTAACCTCGGGTCAACATCCATTCAGACTTCGAATGAAGCCTTTGGGTGTCTGATAGGAGCCCACAATGACACCATGAAGTAGTGGGCAGGAAGACCGCTTTGGCTGTCCCAGTATGCTTTCCATCTTGCAGCAAAACTTTCGTCCAATCAATATATTCATGATACATTAGCCGTCACGAAAGCTCTCATCGCTTTGACAGCATCCCCATCATGAGCCTTCAGCAAATCCGTAGCCTTGATCTTACTCAACTCCAATTCCTCAACCTACAGCCAATAACCACATTAGCCATTACTCCAATCACTCCCTCTCCCCCATAAATCAACCCACGCCCCCACTCACCAACAACCCCACATCCGCCGCCTCAACCTTGACCTTCGCCCTCCGCTCCCTCTCCCTCTTCCTCTCCGCCTCCCGCTTCTTCTGCTCCTCACCTCCAGGCGTCACCTTGCCACTAGTGAGCTCCAACCGGCTGATGGCGTTCACGAGCGCCTCTTGATCGATGTTCTTGACGGTGGAGGATTGCGCGGTTTCGTCTTCGTCGCCGCGGGCGTCGAGGGAGGAGAGGGCGGCGGCGGCTTTGCGGGCGTCGGTGCCGGTGGGGGGGGCAGGGCTTTCGGGGTCGATGCCTTCTTGGATGGTGGGCGGTTGGGGCTCGGCCATGTTGGAGAAGATAAGACTCAAGGTCGGATTGAAAGACTTTGACTAGGGGTTGGAGACGGTTGGGCCGGGTAATCCTCGGGTAAACTCGTAGTGAGGGATTCGAGTCCTGTGAGCCTCTTTCCTCCTCGCAATTTTAGACTGAGGATATCAAAAAGTACGAAAGAATCACCACACACGCGTCTCTGGCGCTCGGATGTCCCGGTCTATCTAGACACTATCTCAAATATCAGCACCGGCACCACATCCGGGAGGAAAAGCCTTCTACATAGGCACGACTTTGGGATCCTTGCTCAACGAGCAACGCTATATACAAATCTATCTTTCTTTTATTTCCTTTCCTTTTTGCAAAATTCTAATGTCCAATTGATGGCGATTGAAACACCCACTTCACCCATGACTCTTAGCCCAAGCGGCGAAGCCGCAGCCTCTTTGAAGGTTTCAAAGCAAAGTCAAACGACAAGCACATCATCAGAATGGTCGCCTTCTTCTTGGACTAAAAAGCCAATTAAACAAGATGTGACGTACGCTGATCGTGCTGCTGTTGCGAAGGCGCTTGCAAAGCTTGAGCGACTGCCGCCGATAGTGACGCCAACAGAAATATGCAAGCTCAAAAGAAGTTTGAGAGAAGTAGCACTAGGCAAAGCTTTTCTCCTCCAAGGCGGGGACTGCGCCGAGCTGTTTGATTATTGCGAAGAGAATGCCATCGAATCAAAGATAAAACTCTTGTTGCAGATGAGCTTAGTACTAATCTGGGGAGCGAACAAGCCAGTAGTGCGAATAGCGAGGATGGCGGGTCAGTATGCGAAGCCAAGATCCAGCCCGACCGAGATCTATGAGGGTAAGGAAATCCCTTCATTTCGAGGAGACAATATCAATGGCTACGATCCTGAGGACCGGACCCCGGATCCGGAGCGTCTTGTGGCAGCGTACTTTCATTCAGCGACCACGACGAACTACATCCGAGCTTCGCTAGCTTCCGGTATAGCAGACCTGCATTCGCCTTTGGATTGGGGCTTAGGCCATGTGAAAGACGACAAGATCAAAGCGCAGTATACGAGAATTGTGGATAGTATCACAGACAGCCTACGCTTCATGCGTACCGTGGGTGCAGACAGTGCGGCGAGTGCCTTAGAGACAGTCGATTTGTACACTAGTCATGAGGGCCTGCTACTGGAGTACGAGCAATGTTTTACGCGACGACTGAAGAATCCAGCATCATCGAAGCGAAGCGCTTCTTCAGGGCCACAGTCTCGAAATGGTCATGTAGATGGGGACCATGATGCGGACGACAAAGGCTGGTACAATACTTCGGCGCATTTCCTTTGGATTGGTGACCGCACTCGTCAGATTGACGGCGCACATGTCGAATACTTCCGCGGGCTCCAAAACCCGATCGGTATCAAAGTTGGACCATCGATGGAGCCCACGGAGCTGATACGACTCCTTGATATCGTCAACCCTTCTCGAGAAATTGGCAAAGTGACTCTCATCAGCCGTTACGGCAGCTCGAAGATCGCTTCTTGCCTCCCGCCCCACATACAGGCCGTTCAGCAGTCAGAGCATCACCAAACAATCATATGGCAATGCGACCCGATGCATGGCAATACACGTTCTACACCTAATGGCCTCAAGACAAGGAGATTCGAGGATATATTGAGTGAAGTTAGTAGCGCGCTAAAGATACATGGAGAGCAAGGTAGCTTCCTCGGCGGAGTGCAGTTGGAATTGACAGGAGAAGCAGTGACTGAGTGCGTTGGAGGTAGCGAAGGTCTGGAGGAGAATGATCTGGAAAAAAGGTATACGACTTTCTGCGATCCGAGACTCAACGAGAAGCAGGCGCTCGAACTAGCTTTCTTGGTGGCTGGCCATTATAGAAATAACTAAACTAATCATTACACTCTGCAAACCTTAGCCTCTGTCTTGGTGTGCTGTGATGGTTAGATGATAATTGTAGGAGTAAGGAAGATTGTATGTACATGTAGGATCAAGACTCTCTTAACAGTGCATCATTCCCTGGAGAAGTCACAAGACCAATCAGAGCATAGACAGCTGCTAAGCGTGCGGCTCAGCGGGAGATCTGCGGATCATCTTCAACTCATTAAGTAGAAGTAAATGAATCAGACTTTAATGTTTCTTTTGAAACCTGCCACTTTCACTTATTTGACCACAACCGATCTTGAGTGTGTACCTAAGTGGTTCGATTGTGTTAGAAAACACAACAAGCCTGCTTTTCACGGATACAATCGCCCTAGACTAGCATAATCTCTGAGATCGAAGACTTGATATAGCAACCTGACGATTGAAGAACAGTCTTTGGTGAAGGATGAGCTGGTCTCCAGGCGCACGAAGCCATCTTCCAGCTTATGGCGTCTCCGAATTCAAGCCTTACTTCCTCGATCTCGCGTTATCGACCGGTCATAGCTTTCGCTGCTGCACTTGCTGTAGTTAGCACCGTCTACTATCTCGGTAGCGTAAACTCAGCATTGGATGAGTCGAGTTCGAAGAATGGGAAAGATGGACTACATCGGTCTAACGCCGTTCGACACCCGCGACGGCTGAGGCCCCTCAACACGCAAGTATCCCTCCGTGGAACTGATACCGAGGATGACTGTCCCATATCACCAAATTCGCTGGGCAGTACGTTCTATTACGGGGACTTTGTTACAATCAGGCCGAATGGGGAAAAACTTGAGATCCCCATGGTGAATGGCGATTTGCCGTCTCCAGCTGATATCAGTTCTCGACATGATGTGCCGTATGTCGAAGCCGCCCAACTCAGAGAGGATCTTGAGAAGGCTTTCCTTGATGCCTTCTTTGCACGAACTATGCCGCCAGGAGATATAGTTCGGATATCGGAGCGCAGCCGGCAGCACATCATCTCTGGGCTTGGCTTGTTTGGGAATTACCATCCTGAATACATCAATGCTTCGCTAGATCGGTATAGCCGTGGAGAACTCAACAATCTTCCCAACAGGTTGGAACGTCAGCGGCATGGGTTCGAAGACGCTGCGTTCATCGCCCTCGATGTAGAAGAAGAGGACCCCGTTCCAACGGAAGACCACCGAGTAGGAAGCCAGCCTACTGGTTCCCCCGCAGTCACAGAGGCTCTACCAGAGCGGGCGCCGCCATCCTTCCCGGAGACGATCCACGACGGAAGTGAAAGCGAACAATCGTCTCAAGGGCCTGGCTTTAGTGTAGGTAAGAAGGGTCAGAGTCTACTGGGCTTGATCTATACCATTGCGGAAGAACAGGCCAAGAAAGAGGGCTATGTCCACCGGGGGGTCACCTGCAATAGCTGCAACACTATCCCGATACGTGGTATTCGCTATCGGTGTGCCAATTGTGTGGATTACGATCTTTGTGAACAATGTGAGGCATTACAGATGCACCCCAAGACTCATCTCTTCTACAAGGTTAGAATTCCCGCACCATTTCTTGGAAACCCGAGGCAACCACAACCAGTCTGGTATCCCGGAAAGCCAAGCTCTATCATATATCCTCTGAGCAAGGAGGACAAGACTAAATTCTGCGAAAACTCGGGGCTTCAGCTGACGCAGGTGGAGGCTCTCTGGGAGCAGTTCCGATGTCTAGCAGCCACCGAGTGGCCCAGCGATACTACGCACTACCATATGGCTATTGACCGTCGTACATTCGATCGGTGCTTCATACCGAAGTCCATGACACGACCACCACCTCCCAACCTAATATATGATCGCGTATTCTCGTTCTACGACACGAATGACGACGGTTTGATAGGTTTCGAGGAATTCCTGCTAGGTATTGCTTGTCTGCAGAACAAGGGAAAAGGAGACCGGCTACGAAGAACCTTCGACGGATACGATATGGACCGCAATGGCTTTGTGGACAGGAGAGACTTTCTGCGGATGTTCAAAGCTCTTTTCCACCTGCATAGAGAGCTGGCCAAGGACATCGTTGGTCGACTACATGACGATGAGTACGATGACGATGATGCACGCAATGTCGTCTCTAGTAATCAGGCCATTAGCTCCGCGTTCGCAGGAGTAATACCACCGGGAGAAGCATCAAGAACCGGTGAAGGAAAGAGTCTCAATGAATTCGGCGATTACGTTGTGAACGGTGAGTCTGTTCCAACCGTTGAAGAATCCACCGCCGAAGGATACGGAACCAAGTCAAGTCTGTCAAGCATACGTTTCCCCAGTGCTGAAGAGGACCATGGCCAGGAAGTCTTGTACCACATCATTCAGGATTCTATTAATGAGCTGATTGATCCTCTCTTCAGGGTGAGAGAAGATCTCGCTCTCGAGGTTGTTCGCACCACTAGCGACAGGACAAGATCTGCAGAAGAAATCGCGCATCTCATTGACGCTGGTTTCTGGCGCCAATTGGAGCCGTTACTGCTGAGGTTCGAGCATGAATTGCGTACCAGCCCACCGAAGATAGTGTATGACGTTACTCGGACGACCATGTATGAACACGAAGCGAAAGGACTTCTGCAACGTTTGAAGCTACACGAGCAATTCAAGAGATTCAACCCTGCCGAGGTAGCAGGGCGTGGGCCATCATCTGAGCCAACTGGTGTCCTGTCTGCACGTTCTGATCCGGACCATGGTACAGCATTGTCTACACCGGAAGACCCGCCTATGAGAGCTGATGGGGATCGCGCTCAAGTGCTGTCTGAGGAGATTGTTCCTTTGGTAGACTTGTCACGCCGAGACTTGTTTTTCGTAGAGGATGACCTAGGTGAGACCGCTAATGAGGGCCGTGGGCCGACAACAGACGACGAGCTCGAAAATTCACGACTACAGAGGAGGGCACTTCGCAGCGACGCTGACCGGGTAAGAGACGACGCCATCCACGCTGGACTGCTGCGGAGCCGAGCGCTCAGTAACGAGTCCGAGGCGACGACAGCAAATCTCATATTCGACGAGAGCGAGTGGGACATTACTGTACCTGAAGAGCCCAAAGAACAGCTCGATGATTCTGCATCCGACGCCGACGCAGACAGTGGCTCCAGCAACTGCTCAATCTACGAGTTAGCCAGGCTTGACCGTTCAACTGATTCAACCTTGCCTCAAAACCGGCCCATCGCGGTCGATATCTCGCTGGCAGACGATTGCTTCGAAAGCGGCGATGGCTCCTCCATGCTTTGGCCAGCTCCACTACGGTCTCCGGCTCCCATACCCAATCCGCCCCCTTCCACTCCCACAGCCGCGCCACAGGACCCTACCTTACCCCACAACCGACCCAACACCATCCCCAACCCACCATCTGCCCACCTCCATATCACCCTACCATCACCAGCTCCCACAGGCCCACTACCCTCCATCCATTCCCCCTCCCCCCACGCTCCCTCTCCATCCCAACCCACCAACCCCCCCTTCCCACCCAAAACCCCCCGCAACCTCCGCCACGGCTCCATGTCCACGCTGCGGCCCCGTACGCCGCCGCCGCCGGAGAGAATCAAGGAGCTGGCGCTGCTGGAGATGCTGAAGGCGCGGGATGAGAGGAGAGGGGGGTGGGGCCGGATCGGGTGGGAGGAGTTTGAGGAGATTATGAAGGGGCCGAAAGGGCAGAGCTTGGGGTTTTTGGGGCAGTGGGTTGAGATGGCGATTTTCTGATAGTGGGGAAATGGGAGGTGGATAAGGAGTCAGGTTGATGGTTTCGGTTTGCGCATTCTTTTCTGTGTGATACCCATTCGGTTGATAAGAAATCGCTGTACTATAGCGTGCGCAAATCCATATGCCAAACTTCATGCCTTTCAACTCCTGCAGATGCGAATCTAGTGCCACATCTCAACCCGTAATCTCCGCCACAGGCACCACCTTCCTCATCCCCCCTTCCCTCACGGCACTCCCCTCACCAACCTCCTCCCCCTCCCACGCCTCCTCCCCCCCCGCCCCCCAAAACCCCGCCCACAGCCCCCTCTTATGCGCCATCGCCAACACCATCAAAACCGGCAACTGCCACACCCCCGCCCAAAACAACCCCCGCGCCGTGCCCCTCCCCCCCTCATACCTCCAAAACCGCCACGCCTCCCTCACCACCCACGCATTCACCACACTGCTCGTAGCCAAGAACCCCGCGTCCGTGATGCCCACCCCCCACAGCCCCGCACAGATGGGGAAGAACAACAACGAGTACCGCAGCGCCACGCGCGCGTTCATGGCCGGGTTGACCCACGCCAGCATGCGGTAACCCGCGCCGCGGTATTCCTCGCGGATGGTCCAGCTCAGCGCGTTGAAGTGCGGGAACTGCCACGCGAAGAGCAGGCCCGCGAGCAGCCAGCCGCCGGCGCTGGAAGAGGAGAAGAGCAGCTCGTGCCAGGCGCCGGTGCCCGTGGCGGAGTGGCCGGCGGCGGCGGCCCAGCCCATGAGCGGGGGGATGCCGCCGACGAGGGCGCCGACCCAGGTGTTGAGCACGGAGATGCGTTTCAGGGGGGTGTAGACGCCGGCGTAGAGGATGATGTTGAGGGCGCCGAGGAAGGAGACGGTGGGGTTGGCGCCGAAGTGGAGGCCGGTGAGGCCGGTGAGGCCGGTGGCGAGGGCGAAGAGGAGGGCGGCGCGGGGGGAGATGAGGCCCCGGACGAGGGGGCGGTTGCGCGTGCGGGACATGAGGGCGTCGGAGGCGGGCTCGAGGTACATGTTCAGGGTGTTGGCGGAGGCGGAGCAGAGGGCGGTGCCGGTGGTGAGGAAGAGGAGGGTCAGG
>JAABUQ010003852.1_pt1 | contig 26587 bp, 27 predicted proteins | sample 5560001 | NCBI WGS metagenome assembly JAABUQ01 (sample SAMN10711888, study PRJNA513371) | rock metagenome | isolation source: Antarctica rocks | place: Antarctica: Victoria Land, Finger Mt nord | collected 2015-12-18 | reverse complement strand
GCCGGCCGGCTGACCGTCGCCAGCTCCGTCGTCTCCACCTCCCCCGAGCTTGCTCTCGTCTCCAGCCGCACCGTCCACTGCATCACGCCCGCCGCCCTCGTGGTCAGGCATCAGACAGGCCGATCAGTCCGAGACGGGCAAGCAGGCTGCCCCAGGTTTTTGACACTCCCAACTCCGTTATGGCTCCCGGAGAAATGCCGAGGGAGTCCAGCAGCAGCAAATACGCGCAGACCGCAATCAGGATCACCGCCAAGAGCAGGACGCCTCCTGCCGCTTCGCCCAGCCGGGAACCAGGCCATCGCCGCAACGCCGCCCGCTTGATCGACGAGACTGGCCGCATGGTCTCCACGATGGCCTGCAGCCGCAGGGAGGCGCGATCCTGCGCCTTCGCCCCCTGCCCTTGCATCTCTGGCGGTTGCCAATCCGAAACGTACATCGCACTCCCCTGCCAATAGCCGAACCCCGGCTTCGGCAGCGTTTATACGCGCCCCAGCCCGCGCGGCTGTGACCTGGGTCACTCCCGTACCCATGTTGCGCGCATTCACCGGCAGGCCGCTGGGCAAATCGCCTCCCGGGGGACGCTCACCGCCCCGTTCTGCGGCCTGTGCGCCGGGCGGCTACGGAAGATCTCGAATCGAAGGCGGACCGGTCGCGCTCCCCAGTTCACCTGCAACGCCTTTCCCTCTAAGCTGCCTGTATTGCCGGCCGCAACCGAGGGCTGAACCCAAAGACATCGGACGTATTGTGCACTGTGCGCAGGATGACATTGAGAAGCTCGACGCCGTTCACGGCCGCGGCGGATCCATGTCGCGCGCCGTTCTGGCCACGGCCGCCGCGTGATGCCGGCGCTATCCCCCGCGACCAAGCGCGAGGTGCTGGCGGCTACGCCGCTGTTCGCCATTTTGGGACGCGAGGAGCTGGCGGCCCTGGCCGGCCTTGCAGGCGAGCGCCGGGTGGCGCGGGACACCGTCGTGGTGCACCGCGGCGACCCGGATTGCTCCCTGCTGGTCCTGGTGCTCGGCCGGCTCCGCGCGGGCGCGGTGTCCATCGAGGGACGGGAGGTCACGTTCAACCTGATGGGGCCGGGCGCGGTGCTCGGGGAAGTCGCCCTGCTCGACGGACGGCCGCGCAGCCTCGACGTGGTGGCGATGGCGGACAGCCTGCTGCTCTCGGTCGAGCGGCGCGACTTCTTGCCGTTCCTGCTTGCCCGGCCGGAACTGATGCTGCGGCTGATGATACTGCTCTGCGACCGCCTGCGTCGGAACAGCACGGCCTACGAGGACCTCGCCTTGGCGCCGCTCGCCGCCCGCCTGGCCCGGCTGCTGCTGACGCTGGCCGAGGCGCACGGCGCTTCCACGCCCGACGGGGTGCAGATCCGCCTGGCGCTGTCGCAGCGCGACATGGCCGCCCAGGTCGCCGCGACGCGGGAGCGGGTGAACAAGCAGCTCCGCCAATGGCACGAGGCCGGGGTGCTGGGCGACCGGGACGGCCGCCTGGTGCTGCGGCAGCCGGCGGCGCTGCGCGCGCTGCTGGCATAGACCGCGGCCCGCCGCCTCTGGCATGATTGGATGATGCCGGATCTTCCCACCCTGCCGGCCTTCGTGCTGGCCGTCACCGCCCTGATGCTGATCCCGGGGCCGAACGTCGCGCTGATCGTGGCGAACTCGGTCGCCTACGGACGGCGCTACGGGCTGCTCACGGTGGCGGGCACCAGCACGGCCATGGTGGTCCAGTTGGGCCTGACCGGGTTCGGCATGGCGGGGGTGCTGGGGAGCCTCGGGCACGGCTTCGCTTGGGTGCGCTGGATCGGCGCCGCCTACCTGGTTTGGATCGGCGTGCAGCAATGGCGCGCGGCGCCGGTCGACCTCACGCGGACGACGCCGCAGCCGCGGTCGGCGCGGGCGATCTTCGGGCGTGCCCTCCTGGTGTCGCTGACCAACCCGAAGACGCTGCTGTTCTACGGCGCCTTCTTCCCGCAGTTCATAACGCCGGGACCGTCAGCGGGGGCGCAGGTCATGGCGCTGTCGGCGGTGTTCCTGGCGCTGGCGGTCAGCATCGACAGCCTATGGGCGCTCGCGGCCGCGTGGGCCCGCGGCACGCTGGCGATGCGGGGACGCCTGCGCAACCGGCTGTCCGGCGGCGTGCTGGTGGGCGCCGGGGTGGGACTGGCGCTCGCCCGGCCAGAGTAGCCGACGGGCCGGCGTGCGCCCCAGACCGGCCGGCGCCGCGCCCAGCCGCACCACGATGGGCCGGTGGTCGGACGCCTGGCGGGACAGCGTCTCCGCCCCCGTGCAGACCAGCCCGCGCACCAAACAGCGGTCGATGCGCAGCGGCAGCATGTCGCCGGCCACGTGCGTCGGCTCCCGCGGGCCAACGTCGCGGAACCCCGGCAGCAGCGCCGGGCCGACCAGGTTGAAGTCGCCCAGCACCGCCGCCCGCGGCGGCAGGCTGTTGGCGATGGTGCGCAACTGCCGGCGGTTCAGCAACTGCCCATGCGACAAATGCACGTTGGCGACCGAGAAGGTGCCGAGGTCGATCAACTGGCACACCCGCTCGAACATCGCCCCGGCCGGCAGCTCCACCACGATGGGCGGCGGCAGCGGCACCGGACTCCACATCGCCAGCCCATGGATGCGGCCCGGCAGCAGCACCCGCCAGTAGCACCCGCCGATCCGCGCCGGCAGCTCATCGATGCGCTGGGTGGCCTCTTGCATCAGCAGCAGGTTCGGCTGCTCCCGCCGGGCCAGGCGCACCACGTCCTCCAGGCTGGCCCCGGTCAGGCGCAGCAGGTTCCAGCTCACGATCTTGGCGAGCGGCCCGCGCGTCGGCTGGGTGGCGTAGGTGCGGCGTGGCCCGCGGAACAGCATCGTTCAGCTTCCCTGGGGTTCGGACGTCGTCAGGCCGGCGTCGGACAGGTCGGTGCCGGCGCGCAGGCGCCATGCCCGCACCAGCAGGGTCACGCCGGTCCACGCCGCGACCACCGCGATGGGGACGGTGAGCAGGCGCGGGATGAACACCGCGGCGGCGGCGAGCGCCAGCAGAAGTCCAGCCGCCGCCGCCATGACCCGCGCCTCCGCCGGGCCGAGCGCCCGGTGGTTGGTGAGTGCGGCGCTGACCGCGCTGCCCAAGCCCACGGCGCCCGCGGCGAGGCGGCCCGGACTGCCGCGCCCACGCCGCCGCGGGCGCCGCGACGCGGAATGCACCCGGCCCAGGTCCAGCACGATCTCCGTCGCGTTCTGCAGGTCGGCCTCGAACATCGCCTCCATCTCGGCCGCGAAGGCCCCGTCCTCGATGGCGACGTCGAGTTCCCAGTTGCCGAGCCAGCTCGCGAGGTTCAGGTTGCTCGATCCGATGCGCGACCACCGCCCGTCCGCCACGGCGGTTTTCGCGTGCAGCATGGGGCCGTTCCATTCGAACACCCGGATGCCCGCGTCGAGCAGCGGGCGGTATCCGGCCCGCGACAGCGCCTTCGCCACCGGGATGTCGGAGGCGCCCGGGACCAGAAGCCGCACGTCCACCCCGTCCAGCGCGGCGTCGCACAGGGTGCGGACGTAAGCCGTCGTGCCGACGAAGTAGGCGTCGGTGAGCCAGAGCGACCGCCGGGCCAGCCCGGCGATGAGCTGGTCGAACCGATACAGCCCCATGGTGTTGGGCTTGCTGGCGATCACCCGGAGCGCGACCTGGCCCGGCTGCGTCTGCAGCTCCACAGGCGGCGGGTCGGGCAAGACCGCGGCCGGGTCGGGCGGCTGCCCGCCGGCGTGCGACCAGCTTTCGGCGAACGCCGCATCGAGGTCGGCCAAGGCGGGGCCTTGGACGGAGATGCCGGTGTCGCGCCAGGGGGGTACCCGGCGCGCCGGGTCGCCCACCCAGGCGTCGCCCACGCAGAGCCCCGCGACGAAGCCGATCTCGCCATCGACGCTCACGGTCTTGCGGTGGTTGCGGCTCAGCCAGCCGAACGGGCTGTCGAGCCGCGGCCGGTTGAAGCAGCGCACCTCCACCCCGGCCGCGCGCAGGCCGCGCCAGAAGCTGTGCGGCGCCTGGCGGAAGCTGCCCATCCAGTCATACAGGACGCGCACCGCCACACCGTCCCGCGCCTTGGCGGACAGGGCGGCGGCGAACCTTTGGCCGATGGCGTCGCCGCGTATGATGTAGTTCTCGAAATGGATGGACCGCCGGGCGGCGGCGATGGCGTCCAGCCAGGCCGCGTAGTTCTCCGTCCCGTCCCGGAGCAGGCGCACGGCATTCCCCTGCACCGGCGCCGAGCCGGCGACGCGGGAAAACAACTGCTCAGCCGCCAGCCGCTCGACCGGGCGGCTGGCGGGCACGGGGCGGGTCCCGAACGCCGCGCGCGGACGCAGCAGCCGGCCGGTCCGCAGCATTCGGACGGCCCGGCCAAGCCGGCCGCGCCCGCTCAGGCGCTGCGCCATTGCCGCATCGGGCCTGTCGGGCAGCGACGCTCCAGGCTTTCAGCCGCGGGGCCTGGAAACCTCGGCAATCAAACCTCGTCCAAGGCGATGCTTACCTGACTTGGGTCGTCCCCACGTTGCCCTGCGGCTGCGGCGCCGGGAAGGCCATGCTGCCGGTGTCGGTCGGCCGGCCTCGCCGACCGACGGCCGCGCTGCCGACCTCGCCCTGCGGCTGCGGCTGCGGGAAGGCCATGCTGCCGGTATCGGTCGACCGGCGCCCGCTGGCGGACGCGCTGCCGATCTCGCCCTGCGGCTGCGGGGCCGGAAATGCCATGCTGCCGGTGTCGCTCGCCCGCGTGGCTGCCGGCGGTGGCGGCGTCGAGCAGCCGGCGAGCGCCAGGCCGAAGACCGCCGCACAGGCCAAAGCTGAAACCTTCATCGAAACATCCCCCAATGGGCGCACACGGACGACCTCCGGCGCGCAATGAACGCAGCGACTGCCATAACCCATATCCGCCCCTTGGAGTACCCTCAAAATTGGCCCGGCACCCTGGTTGCGCCATCCGGGGTTTCCCATCGGCAACAGCGGGCCACGTTTCGTGGCGTCATCCTGGACATCGACGCAAAGCGGCCCAAAGCTTCTACCCCCGCCCGCGCAAAGAAGTTAAGGTCCAACCCGTAATGATCAGCAGCCACAAAGTCAAAGACGCCCGCACCGTCCTCGTCGTCCTCGGCGCCCGCAGCGGCACGTCCGCCTTGGCGGGCACGCTCGGGCTGCTCGGCGGCACCCTGCCGAAGCGCCTCATGGGCGCGTGCAGCAGCAACGAGAAGGGGCACTTCGAGCCTGCCGTCATCGCCAACCTGCATGACGGCCTGCTTGCCGAGGCCGGCAGCGCCTGGGACGACTGGCGGCCGTTCCCGCCGGGCTGGTACGACACGGCGGCCTGCCCGGAATACATGGACCGGCTGCAAGCCGCGTTCACCGAGGATTACGGCGACTTCCGGCTCGCCGTGCTGAAAGAGCCGCGCATGGGCCGCCTGCTCCCGCTGTGGTGGCGGCTGCTCGGGCGGCTGGGCGCGCGGGCCGCCCCCGTGTTCATCTACCGCGATCCCGTCGAGGTCGCGCAATCGCTCGCCGCCCGGGACGCCTCCACGATGCGGCACGGCCTGCTGTATTGGCTGCGCAACCAGCTCGACGCCGAGTCCGCCACCCGTGGCATGGAGCGCAGCTTCGTGCTGTTCGACGAGCTGCTGGAGGACTGGCGCAGGACGGCGGCCCGCATTGAGACGGAGCAGGGCGTCTGCTTTCCCCGGCTGGACGCGGCCGGCGCCGAGGTGGATGCGTTCCTTGAGCCGCGCCTCCGCCACCAGCGCAGGCTCATCCCGGCCGCCACCGGCGCCGACGTGCTGACCGACTGGACCCAGGCGGTGTTCGCCTTGTTCAATGCGCTTCGGGCCGACCCCGCCGACCCGGCCGCGCTGCGGGAGCTTGACGCCATCCGCGGCGCCTTCAACCGCCACGCCCGCAGCCGCGCCCTGGAGGACGCGGCGGCGCGGGAAACCAGGCTGATCCTGTCGTGATCCGGGGGCGCCGCAGGGGCCTGCCGGGCCGGTCAGCCTCCGCTGTCGCTCAGCGCACGCCGAGCAGCTCGACGTCGAAGATCAGCGTGGCATTCGGCGGGATCACGCCGCCGGCGCCCCGCGCGCCGTAGCCTTGGTCGGGCGGGATAATCAGCGTGCGCTTGCCGCCCACGTGCATGGTCGCCACCCCGTTGTCCCAGCCGGAGATCACCTGCTGCGTGCCCAACGCAAAGCTGAACGGCGCGCCGCGGTCGCGCGAGCTGTCGAACTTCTTGCCGCGCTGGCCGTGGTCGTCGAGCCAGCCCGTGTAGTGCACGGAGACGGACTGCCCGCTTTTGGGCTGCGGCCCGGTGCCCACGACCTCGTCGTGATACTGCACCCCGGAAGGCAGCGTCGTGAAGGAGTCGGCGGCAAGGGCGGGTTGGGTCATCAGCAAAGCTCCAAGAAGCGGGATCAGGCGGCGTAACATCATTGGCCCTCATGCTGCAGGTGGGGCGGCGTAGCACGGCGCGGCGGCCCTTGTCGCGCCCCGCCGCCGCCCGTAGGACAAGGTTCGGGCAATGGAGGGCGGCGCGATGGCCGGATGGCAGTTCTGGATCGACCGCGGCGGCACCTTCACCGACGTCGTGGCGCGCGCCCCGGACGGCCGGCTCAGCACCCACAAGCTGCTGAGCGAGAACCCCGGGCGCTACCGCGACGCCGCCATCGCCGGGATCAAGGCCGTGCTGGGCGTGGCGCCGGGCGAGCCGGTCCCGCCGGGGCTGGTGGACCAAGTGAAGATGGGCACCACCGTCGCCACCAACGCGCTGCTGGAACGCAAGGGGGAGCGCACCTTGCTGGTGGTGAACCAAGGCTTCGGCGACCTGCTGCGCATCGGCAACCAGGCCCGCCCGCGGCTGTTCGACCTGCATGTGACGCTGCCGACGCTCCTCTATGAGCGCGTGGCCGAGCTGCCCGGCCGCGTCAGCATCGACGGGCAGGAGGTCGAGCCGCTGGACGAGGACGCCGCCCGCGCCGCCTTCGCCGCCGCCCGGGCGGACGGGATCGCGGCCTGCGCCATCGCGCTGATCCATGCCTGGAAATACCCGGACATGGAGCGCCGCCTGAAGGCGCTGGCGCAGGAAGCCGGCTTCGCCCAGGTGTCCGCGAGCCATGAGGTCAGCCCTTTGCTGCGCCTGGTGCCCCGCGGCGACACCACGGTAGTCGATGCCTACCTGTCGCCGATCCTGCGCCGGTATGTCGAGCAGGTCGCGGCGGAGCTGCAAGGCGTCCGGCTGTTCTTCATGCAGAGCAACGGCGGGCTGGCGCAGGCCGACCGGTTCCAGGGCAAGGACGCCATCCTGTCCGGACCCGCCGGCGGCATCGTCGGCGCGGCGCGCACCGCGGAGATGGCCGGCCTCCATCGCATCATCGGCTTCGACATGGGCGGCACCAGCACGGACGTGGCCCTGTATGACGGCGCGTTCGAACGCGCGTACGAAACGGAGGTGGCCGGCGTGCGGATGCGCGCGCCGATGATGGCGATCAACACCGTGGCGGCCGGCGGCGGCTCCGTCCTCCACTTCGACGGCGCCCGCATCCGGGTGGGGCCGGACAGCGCCGGGGCCAATCCCGGTCCCGCCTGCTACCGCCGCGGCGGGCCGCTCACGGTGACGGATGCCAACGTGTGCGTCGGCAAGATCCAGCCCCGGCACTTCCCGCCGATCTTCGGACCCGGCGGCGACGCGCCTCTCGATGCCGAAACGGTCCAGGCGCAGTTCGCCACCCTCGCAGACAAAGTGGCCGAAGCGACCGGCATCCGGCAGGACCCGCGCGAGGTCGCGGAGGGCTTCCTGCGCGTCGCGGTCGCCAACATGGCCAACGCGATCAAGCAGGTCAGCGTGCAGAAGGGCCACGACGCTACGCGCTTCGCCCTGCAATGCTTCGGCGGCGCCGGCGGCCAGCACGCCTGCCTGGTCGCGGACGAGCTGGGCATGGAAACGGTGTTCATCCACCCCTATGCCGGCGTGCTGTCGGCCTACGGCATGGGCCTCGCGGACCAGACCGTGCTGCGCGAGCAGGCGGCGGAGCAGCCGCTCACGCCCGAGGCGCTCCCGGCCCTGCACGCCTTGGCCGACCAGCTCGCCGACGCCGCCCGCGCCGCGCTGCAGGAACAGGGCGCCGAACCGGGCCGCGTCCAAGCCACGCGCTCCGTCCACCTGCGCTACGCCGGGACCGAGGCCGCGCTGCCGGTGCCCTTGACCGAGTTGCCCGGCACCCTCGCCGCCTTCACCGCCGCCCACCGCGCCCGCTTCGGTTTCGCCACCCCGGACAGGGTGGTGATCGCCGAGGCCGTCGCCGTGGAAGCGACCGCCGCGGGCGAAACCGTGGATGAACCCCAGCTTGCCGCCCGCGACGAGGGCGTTCCCGCCCCCATCGACCACGTCCCCATGTGGAGCGGCGGCGCCGAGCACCGCGCCCCGGTGTTCGACCGCGCGAGTCTTCACGCCGGCGACCGCCTGCCCGGCCCCGCCTTGGTGCGGGAGGCCAACGCGACCACCGTGGTCGAACCCGGCTGGACCGCCGAAATCACCGCGCGCAACCACATGCTGCTGCGCCGTACGTCGCCGCTGCCCCATCGGATCACCGCCGATAACAACCGGCCCGACCCCGTGCTGCTGGAACTGTTCAACAACCTGTTCATGAACGTCGCCGAGCAGACCGGCGCGGTGCTGCAGAACACCTCGCAAAGCGTGAACATCAAGGAGCGGCTGGACTTCTCCTGCGCCATCTTCGACGCGGACGGCAACCTGGTCGCCAACGCGCCGCATGTTCCCGTACATCTCGGGGCGATGGGCGAAAGCGTGCGGACTGTGCTGCACAGCCGCGGCGCGTCTTTGCGGCCCGGCGATGTCGTGGCGCTCAACAACCCGTTCAACGGCGGCACGCATCTGCCGGACGTGACCGTCATCACCCCGGTGTTCGACAAGGGGGCCACGGCCATCCGCTTCTTCGTGGGCAGCCGCGGCCACCATGCCGACATTGGCGGCACGACGCCGGGCAGCACCCCGCCCGACAGCCGCACGCTCGACGACGAGGGCGTCGTCATTGACGACTTCCTGCTGGTCGAGGCCGGCACATTCCGAGAAACCGAGTTCCGCGCCCTGCTGTCCGGCGCGCGCCACCCGGCCCGCAGCCCCGACGTGAACGTGGCCGACATCAAGGCGCAGGTCGCCGCCAACGAGCGTGGAGTGCAGGAGCTGGCCCGCGTCGTGCATCAGTACGGCTGGGACACCGTGCAGGGCTACATGCGCCACGTGATGGACAACGCGGAAGAGGGCGTGCGCCGGGCGATCGTCCGCATCGCGCCCTCGGTCGGCGACGGCGTGTTCGACTACCGGATGGACAACGGCACGCCGCTGCGCGTGGCTGTGACGCTGGACGCGGAGGCACGCACGGCGACGGTGGATTTCATCGGCACCGGGCCGCAGGACGCCGGCAACTTCAACGCGCCCCCGGCCGTCATCCGCGCCGTGGTGCTTTACGTGTTCCGCTGCCTGGTGGGCGAGGACATCCCGCTCAACGACGGCTGCCTGAAGCCGATCCGCATCGTCCTGCCGCCCGGCACCTTCCTGTCCCCGGAACCCGGCGCTGCCGTGGTCGCGGGCAACACGGAGGTCAGCCAGGCCGCCTGCAACGCCCTGTTCGGCGCGCTCGGCACGCTGGCCTGCAGCCAGGCCACCATGAACAACGTGCTGTTCGGCGACGCGACCCGGCAGTACTACGAGACCATCTGCGGCGGCATGGGCGCCAGCCCCGACCAGCCCGGCGCCTCGGCCATCCAGACCCACATGACCAACACCCGCATGACCGACCCCGAAGTGCTGGAGCTGCGCTACCCCGTGCGGCTGGAAACCTTCGCCATCCGCCGCGGCTCCGGAGGCGCTGGCGCGCAACGCGGCGGCGACGGCAGCATTCGCCGCATCCGCTTCCTGGAGCCGATGACAACGGTTGTCGTCGCGTCCCGACGCACCGTGCCCCCCTTCGGCTTGGGCGGCGGCGCGTCCGGAGCGCCGGGCCGGCAATGGGTCGAGCGCGCCGACGGCTCGCGGCAGGAGATGACCGGCACCGACCTCGCGGAGATGCGGCCCGGCGACGCCTTCGTCATCGAGACGCCGGGCGGCGGCGGCTACGGGACCCCTGCATGACGCTGGCGCTCGTGGCGCAATCTCTGGTCAGCGGGCTGCTGATGGGGCTGATCTACGCGCTGGTCGCGGCCGGGCTGTCGCTGATCTTCGGGCTGATGGACGTGGTGAACTTCGCGCATGGGGAGCTGCTGATGCTCGCCATGTACGCCGCCGTCGTCATCTTCGGGCTGGCGGGCCTCGACCCCGTGCTGCAACTGCCGCTGGTCTGCGCGCTGATGTTCGGCCTCGGCGTGCTGATCTACCGCGGCATCATCGCACGGGCGCTGAGCGTGCAGTTCAACCGCGGCATGGTACAGATTTTTGCCACTTTCGGCCTCGCGATCTTCATCCGCGGCGCGGCGCAGTTCGCCTTTGGCGGCGACTTCCGCTCGCTGTCCGGCACCTGGCTCAGCAACAAGACCGTGAGCCTCGCCGGCATCTACGTGCCCTTGCCGCAGCTCGCCGCCAGCGCCGTATGCCTGCTGGCGTTCACCGGACTGCTGCTGGTGGGCCGCACCGAGTTCGGCCGGGCGCTGGAGGCGACGCGGGAGGATCGGGACGCCGTGGCGCTGATCGGCATCGACCGCGACCGCATCTTCGCCATCGGCTGGGGCCTCGGCGCGGCCACCGTGGGCGTCGCGGGCGCCATGCTGATCGCCTTCTACTACGTGTCACCCTCCGTCGGCGCGAACTTCGCGGTGATCGCCTACGTGACGGTGGCGCTGGGCGGCTTCGGCTCCATCCTCGGCGCGCTGGTGGCCGGGATCGTCATCGGCGAGGTGGAGGCGCTGACCGCCCTCGTGCTTGAACCCTCGCTCAAGCAGGTCGGCATGTTCGCCGTGTACCTCCTGGTGCTGATGATCCGGCCGCGCGGCCTGTTCGGGAAGATCTGATGGACGCGCAAGTGCCCGCGGCGGCGAGGCCGGCCGACAACGCCATCCTGCGCCGGCGCCGGCGGGAATTGTGGCTCGGCGCCGTGATCCTGCTGGCGCTGGCCGCGCTGCCGCTGCCGATCCGCGACGTTTACACGCAGAACCTCATGATCATCACGATCCTGTATGCCGGGCTGAGCCAGGCCTGGAACATCCTGGGCGGCTATTGCGGGCAGATCTCGCTGGGCCACGCGCTGTATTTCGGCATCGGCGCGTATGTCTCGACGCTGGGGTTCGTGAACGCCGGCGTGCCGCCGACACTCGGCCTGTTCGCGGGCGGGCTGGCCGCCGGGTCGTGCGCGCTGCTGGTCGGCTGGCCGTGCTTCCGGCTGAGCGGGCATTACTACGCCATCGCCACCGTCGTGGTGGGGGAGATCGGCTACTTGCTGTTCCTCAACTGGGACCTCGTGGGCGCCGCCACCGGCGTGTTCGTGCCGTTCAAGGGCGAGAGCCTGCTCAATTTGCAGTTCCGCACCAGCAAGCTGCCGTTCCACTTCGTGGCCCTGGCCTTCGCCGCCGCGACCTGGGCCGTCGCCTGGGTCATCGAGGGCGGCCGCTGGGGCTTCTCCTGGCGCGCGATGCGGGACGACGTGGTGGCGGCACGGTCGCTCGCGGTGCGGGTGTTCCCGTCCAAGATGGCAGCGGCGGCGATCAGCGGCTTCTTCACCGGCGTGGGCGGCGCGATCTACGCGCAGTACGTCGGCTACATCGACCCGGACAGCGTGCTGGCCGGGCAGCTCAGCATCCTGATTGCGCTGCCGGCGGTGCTGGGCGGGGTCGGCACGCTGTGGGGGCCGCTGCTGGGCGCGGCGGTGCTGATCCCGGTGAGCGAGTTGTCCCGCAGCTACCTGGGCGGCGGCGGCCAAGGGATTGACTTGATGATCTACGGCGGCCTGATCGTCGCGGTGTCGCTGGCGCGTCCGGCCGGGCTGGTCAGCCTGCTCGGCATGCGCCGGGCGCCGCAGCAGTGACCGGGCCGCTGGCACGCAGCGCCAGCAGCCCGGCCAGGCCGCTACGCCTGTTGCTTGAGGAAAGCGTGCACGAAGCTGGGCAGGTTGCTGCCGAGCCAGTCGCCCATTTCCTGCTCCTCTTTCATCGACTGCTCCAGCACCGCCTTGTCCGCGGTCGCGCCGGCTGCGTCGGCCAAGGTGAGCAGCACCTTGTAGGAGGCGATCTCGTACGCCTTGAAGCCGGTCGCCGCGAGGACGTTCTTCAGCACCTCGTCCGACGACCCGGCATGAACGAAGCCAGCCACGGTGGCGACGGTCCCCGTCACCGCTTCCTTCGCGACCGATTTGCTGGTGCCGTGCTTGGACAGCAGGTCGTCCAGGCGGGCCGCCTGGGTCGTGGACCGCTGCATCTCCTGCTGCATCTTCGCATGCAGCTCGGGGTACGGCTCCATCCGGCCCAACTCGTTCTTGATGGTGCCGATGGCCTGCGTCTCGACGGCGTGCTGGTTGCGAAGCCCGGTCAGATAGACGTCCATTACCGCGTTCGTGCCACTCATGCTGTGCTCCATTGTTGATTGGGACGCAACGTTGCTCCAATAAATTGGATTTGGGCGAGGGCCATCAAGATAGAGTGCACTTGCCATTGGACGGTGTGAGCACATCTCAAAGCGCCCTCGCGAGTCCGGCCTCGCCGCTTTAATCCTATTCCCAGCGCCTCGTCGCGCGCATAGCATCCAGCCATGCTTTCCACCCGATACTGGCAAGACCTTCCCTGGACCGCATTCCAAGCTCTGCCCAAGGACACGGTCGCCGTCCTGCCGGTCGCCGCCATCGAGCAGCATGGGCCGCATCTGCCCGTCTCGGTGGATCGCACGATCAACGAGGGCGTGCTGGCCCGGACGCTCGCGCTGCTGCCCGAGGCGCTGCCGGTACTCGTGCTGCCGGTGCAAGCGGTCGGCCTGTCGGTGGAGCACATCCGCTTCCCCGGCACCCTGACCGCCAGCGCCGAGACGCTGATCAAGCTCTGGACCGAAATCGGCGAAAGCGTGGCGCGCGCCGGGGTGCGCAAGCTCGTCCTGCTCAACAGCCACGGCGGGCAGCCGCAGGTGGTGGACATCGTGTGCCGCCGCCTGCGCGTCTCCTCCGGCATGTTCGCGGTATCCTGCATGTGGAGCCGCCTCGGCAAGCCCGACGGGCTCGTGAACCCCGCGGAGGCGCGGCACGGCATCCATGGCGGCTTCGTCGAGACCTCGCTCATGCTGCACCTGGCGCCGGAGCGGGTGGACATGGCGAAGGCGGAGGACTTCCGCTCCCGCTGGATCGCGCGGGAGAACGATTTTTCGGTCCTCGTGCCGGAGGGCGCGGTCGGCTTCGGCTGGGAAACCCAGGACCTACATCCGGCCGGCGCCCTGGGCGACGCCAGCGCCGCCACGGCTGAAGCGGGCGCGCAATTTCTCGACCACGCCGCCGCCCGGCTCGCGGCGCTGCTCGGGGAGGTGCACCGGCTCGACCTGGACGAGTGGCTGCAAGCCGGGCCGGGCGCTACGCCACCGCCGGCAGGCTGATATGCGACGGCGTGGCGCCGCCATGGGCAATGCGGAGCGTGATGACGCGCTCGTCCTCCGCCCAAGTCTCGTGCGGCCCTCCGCCGGTGCCGGGGTTAACGGGGTAGGCGGGAAAGCAGGCGCCGGCGACCGACACGCGCAGCAGGTGCCCGGCCGGCACGGTGGCGCAGGTGGCGCGCAGGCTCACGCCCATCTGGCCGGACGCGGAGGCGCGGCGGTGTCCCTGGGTCAGGTTCCACACCCGCCCGTCCGGGGCCACCATCGACAACACGACGGACAGGTCGAAGGAGGGCTGGTCCGCCTCCACCCATAGCTCCGCCGTGACCCGGCCGCACAGGAACAGCGGCGCGTCGAGCGGCGCCGCGGTGAAGCAGGCGACATCGGCGCGGTCGTCCACGGCCCGGCGTTCCTGCATGCCGCCGGGCTGGCCGGCGTGGCCACCCAGCGTGGGCGCCGGACGCCAAGGGTCGTGCACGATGTGGTCCGCGCCCGCCGGGCCGGGTTCGCCCGAGAGCGTGCCGTCGGTCGTGGTGGCGCCGACGCGTCCCCTGCCGCCGAGGTACAGCGCCACCGGCGACAGGTCCGGCCATTCCTGCAAGCCGTGCCACACCCGGGCGCCCAGGTCGAACAGCGTGAGCGCCGGCCCGGTGTCGACCTCCCGGTCCTTCAGGTGGCGATCAAACCACGCCACCTGCGCCGCATCGACGGGCGAGCTGGCGGACGGCCCGAAATCGACCGCACCCACCTGCCGGCCCCAGGGCTGGTGCGTCCACGGGCCGATCAGCAGGCGCTGCGCCGCCGGGCCGCGCACTGCTGCGGCATGGCAGTCCAGAGTGCCCATCAGCATCTGGTCGTACCACCCGCCCACGTGCAGCATCGGCACGTCCAGCGCGTGGCCGGCCAAGCGTGCCCTGGGCGCGATGGCATCCCAATACGGGTCGGGCGACGGCCGGCTGAGCCAGGCCGGGTAGTGCGACAGGCGGCCGTGGCGGCGCATCACCTCCGGCATGGCACGGCCCGGCTCATGCAGCGGCGGGTTGCGGGCGGCGGCCTGGAACGCCGCGGCGGCCGGCCCGTCCCCGTCATGCGCCGCGCGCAGCCAGCCCATCTGCGCACCCCAGCCCAGGCCCGCGGCCAGCAGCGGCGCCCCGCCTTCCCAGGCCCAGTCCGTCCGCAGGTCCCACCCGACCATGGCCGGTGCCAGCGCGCCCAGGACCGCCCCGCCGGCCAGCGCCAGAAGCTGCGTGTTGCCCTGGTAGGAGAAGCCGTACATCCCCACCCGGCCGGAGGAACCCGGTAGGCCCGCGGCCCAGGCCACCGCCTCGGCGCCATCGGCCTCCTCCGCCTCGAACAGCACGAAGCCGCCCTCGCTGCTGCCGGCGCCGCGCACGTCCTGGACGGCGACGATGTAGCCCTGCGCCGCGTACCAGGCCGGGTGGGCATAGACGAGGGTGGACGCGATGCGCCGCCCATAAGGTTGTCGCATCAGCAGCACCGGGAACCGCCCCGGCGCGTCCGGCGCCCACACGTCCGCGTCCAGGCGCACCCCGTCCGCCGTCCGCATCGACCGCAGGCGCGGCCCGGCCACCGGCATCGGCCCAGAAGGCATCGGCGTGGACGGCATCAGCGCGCGCCGCGAATGACCCGGCGGTCGTCCTCCGTCAGCTCGACCGGCTCGCCCGCGCGGATCAGTTCGGCGAAGCCCTCGTTCGGCGTCATCATCGTCAGGCAGTACAACTTGCCCGCACCGGTGTTCTCGACGACGTGCTCGATGCCCGGCGCCAGCACCATGGCGTCGCCGGGTCCGAGCGGCAGGGTGCGGTCCCCGGCCCGCGCCCGTCCGGTGCCGGCGAGGACGAAGAAGGACTCGAACGCCGCCTGGTGCGTGTTGGGCGGCGTGCGCCCACCCGGCTCGAAGATCTCGACGACCATGGTGAAATTGACGCCGTCCGCCAGCGGGTCGAACAGGCAGGCGAAGTAGTTGCTGTCGCCGGGCGAAATGCGGAAGCCTTGCAGCGTCGCGGCGCTGCGGGCCAGGACGGGTTCGCTCATCATGCCGGATTCCTTTCGTGAGTGACGAGCTGCACGGAAAGCAGGCAGCGATGCCCGCGGGGCGTGCGGACGGGGGGCCTCACCGCCGGTCCACGGCACTCTCGTGCCAATGCCGCAGCAGCAGATGGGACACGGCCGAGAGCGCCAGGAAGATGGCGATCCCCGTGCCCGACACGAGCACGAGGGCGGCGAACATGCGCGGGATCTGCAACTGGTAGCCGGCCTCCAGGATGCGGTAGGCAAGGCCCGAGGCCCGTCCGCCGGTGCCGGCAACGAACTCGGCCACGATGGCGCCGATCAGCGCCAGGCCGCCCGAGATGCGCAGGCCCGCGAGGTAGTACGGCAGCGCGGTCGGCAGGCGAAGCCAGGTCAGCACCTGCCAGCGGCTGGCGCGATACAGCCGGAACAGGTCCAGGAGGTTGTGGTCCACCGAATTGAGGCCGAGCGTCGTGTTGGACAGCACGGGGAAGAAGGCGACGATGAACGCGCAGGCCAAGAGCGCCAGCCGGATGTCGTCCACCCAGATGATGATGAGCGGCGCGATGGCGACGATAGGCGTGACCTGCAGGATGACGGCATAGGGGAACAGCGACAGCTCGATCAGCCGCGACTGCACGAACAAGACGGCGATCAGCAGCCCCAGCGCCGCCGCCGCCAGCAGCGCCGCCCCGGTGATCTCCAGCGTGATGCCGAGCGACACCGATAGGCTGGGCCAGTCCGCCCACAGCGCCTGGGCGATCTGGATGGGGCCGGGCAGCACGTAGGCCGGGATGGCGTAGGCCCGGACCAAGCCCTCCCACGCCGCCAGCAGCAGCAGGCCGATGGCGCACGGCATCAGCAGGCGCAGGCCCAAGCTTGCGGTCACGCCGCCCCCGCCTTCATCGCCATTGCCCGCGCCAGCCCGTCCGACACGGCCCGGCATTGCCCGGCATAGGCGGCGGAGGTGCGGAACCCCTCCCCTCGCCCGTCCGGCGCCTCCACGTCGAAGGTCTGCGCCACCCGGCCGGGCCGCGCCGCCATCACCACCACGCGCTGCGCCAGGTACACGCTCTCGAACACCGAATGCGTCACGAACACCACGGTGAACCGCTCGGCCTCCCAAAGCTGCACCAGGTCGTTGTTGAGCCGGAAGCGGGTGATCTCGTCGAGCGCTGCGAACGGCTCGTCCATCAGCAGCAGGCGCGGCGCGGTCACCAACGCGCGGGCGATGGACACCCGCATCCTCATGCCGCCCGAGAGCGCGCGGGGGTAGGAGGCCCCGAACGCCGCCAGGTCCACCCGCGCCAGCGCCGCCATCGCCCGCTCCCGTGCCTCCGCCCGGCCGACGCCCGCCAGCCGCAGCGGCAGGGCCACGTTGCCGGCCGCCGTCGCCCAGGGCATCAACGTCGGCTCCTGGAACACGAACGATAGGTCTTGCTGCGGCTTTCCTGCGGCGTCGTGCGCCGCGATCGGCCAGTCGATCCGCCCGGCGGTCGGCGTTTCCAGCCCGGCGATCAGCCGCAGCAGCGTGCTCTTGCCGCAGCCGCTGGCGCCCAATAGGGCGACGAAGCTGCCTGGCATGATGTCGAGGTCCACGCCTTCCACCGCCAGCGGGCCGCGGCGGTAGCGCTTCTCGACGCCCCGCAGCGACGCCAGCGGGCGCGGGATCAAATGCCGACCTTGTGGTTCACGAACTGCAGCGAGTACGCCCGCTTCGCATCCAGCCCCGGCGGAAACACCCCGGCCTCCACCATCGTCGCCGCGAACCGCTCCCACCGCGCATCGGTCATGGCGCCGATCCCGAGCGTCTCCGCGTCGCCGGACAGCACGATGCCGCCGTCGGCCATGGCCTGGTCGGCGTAGGCAATGGTGTCCTCGCCCATGTCCGGGTTGTCCCGCCGGATCAGCGCATGGGCCAGCGGGCGTTCCGTGCCGCGCATGTAAAGCGCCCAGCCCTCGATGGAGGCGTCGATGAAGCGCTGCAGCACCTCCGGACGCTCGGCGGCGAACTTTGCGGACACGTCGATGGTGGTCTGGTAGTTGTCGAAGCCGTGGTCCGCGAACAGCAGGAAGCCGGGGTCCGCCCCCGCCTGCCGCGCCATGAACGGCTCGGAGGACAGGAACGCCTGCTGGACCGCATGCTTGTCGGTCAGGAACGGCGCGAGGTTGAAGGTGTAGGGCCGGATCTGCTCGTCCGTGTAGCCGTAGCGCGCGCGCAGCCACGGCCAGAAGCCCACCCGCCCGCCGGCGCCGACCAGGATGGGCTTGCCCTTCAACGCTTCCAGGCTGTCGTTGCCCTGGCCCTTGTGGACCATGAGGCCCTGCGGGTCCTTCTGGAACAGGGCGGCGACCGTCATGAACGGCAGGCCGTCCCGAGCATAGTTCAGCGACTGCAGGCTGTTGGACATGACGGCGTCCGCCCGGCCGGCGATCAGCAGTTGCACCGGGTTCTGCTGCGGCCCGCCCATGCGCAGGTCGCAGTCGATGCCGTGCTTGCGGTAGATGCCGGACGCGACCGCCTGGTAGAAGCCGCCATGCTCGGCCTGCGCCCGCCAGTTGGTCTGGTAGGACACGCGGTCCAGCTTCGGCGCCTGCGCGCGGGCCGTGCCCACGGCCGCCAAGGTGGGCAGGCCGCCGAGCGCCGCGCGCCGCGTGATCCGGTAGGTGGTTCGCATCCGGGCCTCCATGTCTGCTGGGGTGGGGCGAATGTTATAAATTCTGCAAGCGTTATGCCAGGGCCGGGCTTGGCTCGGTCCTGGCGCCGCCGGCCGTATGAGCGGCTTGGGCGTCCAGCATATGCGCGCCGATGGCATGGGGGTCCGCGCCCGCCGCCGGCGCTTCGTGCACGATGCGGCCGCCGCGCATCACCACGATGCGGTCAGCCAGTTCCAGGATTTCGTCAAGGTCCTCGCTGATCAGCAGGATCGCGCAGCCGGCGTTGCGCGCGGCCATCAGCCGGGCGCGCACCTCCGCCACCGCCTTCACGTCGAGGCCGAAGCACGGGTTGGCCACCATCAGCAACGAGACCTCGCCGTCCAGCTCGCGCGCCAGGACGCCGCGCTGCACGTTGCCGCCGGACAGCACGCCCATCGGCACCTCCGGCGAGGCCGCGCGCACGCCGTAGCCCGCGATCATCCGCGCGGCCCGGCGGCGCATCCCGCCCATGTCCAGCCACCGCCGCCGGCCCCCGTCCTCGTTTCGGTCGAACAGCCGCAGGTTCAGGTTGTCCACCACCGACATGCCGGGCACGCAGCCGTTGCGCAGCGGCTCCTCCGGGATGATCCGAACCTTCAGCGCCTGCGACTGCCGCCGGGTCGCGGCGTAGGGGGTGTTGTCCACGCGTACGGCGCTGCCGCCGGGGCGCTGGCCGCCCAAGGCCTCCAGCAACTCCTTTTGCCCGTTGCCCGACACGCCGGCCACGCCCACGATCTCATGCGCCCGCACGTCCAGGGCGGCGACGTCGAGCACCGGCTGGCCGGCGTCGCCTGTGGCGCGCAGGTTGCGGACGGACAGGCGCACCGCGGCCTCCGCCCCGCCGTGCCGCTCCGGGCGCGCGGGCGCGTGCGGCTCGCCGATCATCATGGCGGTCAGGTCGCCGCGGCTCAGCCCGGCGGTTTCGCCGCGCCCGGCCAGCCGGCCCCGGCGCAGCACCGTCACCTCGTCGGTGAAGCGCATCACGTCGGACAGCTTGTGGGTGATGACCACGACCGTCGCCGTGCCGCCATGCGCCAGGCCCTGCATCAGCCCCAGCATCTCCTCCGCCTCGCGCGGCGTCAGCACGGAGGTCGGCTCGTCCAGCACCAGCAGGCGGCGTTGCAGGTAAAGCTGCTTCAGGATCTCGGTCTTCTGCCGCTCGCCCGCGGACAGGGTGCCCACGGCGGCGTCGAGCCGGATCGGGAACGGCATCCGGGCCATGAACGCGTCCAGTGCCGCGCGCTCCCGCGCCCAGTTGATCACCGCCGGCACCTCCCCGCGGGCGATCACCAGGTTCTCCGCCACCGTCATGGACGGCACGAGCGTGAAGTGCTGGTACACCATGCCCAGGCCGAGCGCGTCGGCGTCCGCCGGGCGGGCGATGGCGGCCTCCTTGCCATCGACCAAGAAGCTGCCCTCGTCCGCTCGGTAGTAGCCCATCAGGCATTTCACCAATGTGGACTTGCCGGCCCCGTTCTCGCCGAGCAGGCCGTGCACCGTGCCGGGGCGCACTTTCATATCGATGCCGGTCAGGGCGGCAAAGGTGCCGAAGCGCTTGCCGATGCCTGCGGCCTCCACCCCGGCCGCGGTCACGGCAGGGCACCCAGGAAAGCCTCGCTGCTGGCCACCGCGCCGAACACCCCGCCCTGCATCGCCACCATCGCGAGGGCGGCGGCGTGGTTGGCGGCATCCGTCGCGCCGCACCCGTCCGACAGCAGCAGGCACTCGAAGCCGCGGTCGTTCGCTTCCCGCATGGTGGTGTGCACGCACACGTCCGTGGTGATCCCGGTCAGCACCAGGTTGCGGACGCCGCGGGTGCGCAGCACCAGTTCGAGGTCGGTCGCGTAGAACGCGCCCTTGCCGGGCTTGTCGATCACCACCTCGCCCGGCAGCGGCGCCAGTTCCGGGATGATCTCCCAACCCGGCTCCCCCCGCACCAGGATACGCCCGCACGGCCCCGCGTCGCCGATCCCCGCCCCCACCTGCCGCGAGCGCCAGCGCTTGTTGGCCGGCAGGTCCGACAGGTCGGGCCGGTGCCCTTCCCTTGTGTGGACAATCGTGTCGCCCCGCGCCCGCATGGCCGCCAGCACGCGGCTGATCGGCCCGATGGGCGCCCGGGTCAGGCTGATGTCGTAGCCCATGCGGTCCACGTAGCCGCCGGGCGCGCAGAAATCGGCCTGCATGTCGATCACCAGCAGCGCCGTGCCGGACAGGTCGCCGTCATACGGCCAGGCGTAGGGATGGGCAGGGATCATTCCGCGGCTTTCAGCAGCCGCCGGGGCGGCGGCAGGCCGCAGCCGGTGCCGTCCGTGACCTTGACCTCCGCCTCCCACGGCAGGCGGTAGCGCCCGGCGGCGAGGTCGTGCATGTAGGTGTAGGGGCAGTCCGTCGCGCCGCCCGCCACGGCCGAGTAGCCGCGGTGGCCGAACTGGTAGGGGTTGTTCTCGACGCCCCAATGGACCCGCGCCTCCCGCACTAGGTCCGGGCGGACCTCGGCGGTGATGATCTCGTCGGCCCGGCCGGAAGCGCCGTGGGCGATGATCGCGCCGTCGAAGTTGCAGACCATGGCCTCCCCCATGGAGTCGAACGTCCCGTCGCTGCCGCACATGCACACGCTCGCCGTCACCATGAGGTTGCAGAAGGCGTTGCTCTGGTTGGTGAAGCGCCAGGCGTCGCGGATCGGCGCGGTGTAGCCGGCGGTGCGCAGCATGACCTCGGCGCCACGGTAGGCGGCTTCGCGCGCCATCTCGGGGAACATGCCGTCGTGGCAGATGATGAGCGCGAGCTTCACGCCGCGCGGTCCCTCGATGACGGGAATGCCGAGGTCGCCGGGTTCCCAGGGTTCCACGGGCACCCAGGGGTGCATCTTGCGGTAGTATAGCTTGATCTCGCCGGTGTCGGACACGATCAGGCCGCTGTTCCACGGCATCCCGCCGGGGTTGCGCTCCATGATGGAGAAGCAGCCCCAGACCGCGTTGTCCACGCAGGCCTGCCGCATCGCCGCGACCTCCGGCCCGTCGAGGTCGCACGTCACCTCGTCCCGCACGTCCATCGACAGGCCATGCAGCGCGTATTCCGGGAACACCACCAGGTCGAGCGTCCCCATGTTGCGCCGCGCCTTGGCCACCATGGCGACGATGCGCTCGGTTTGCCGCGCGATGTCGGCGCGGGTCTCGATGGCCGGGAGTGCCAACTGCACCAGGCCGAGCACGACGCCGTTTGGCGAGCGATTGAGGCCGCCTAATCCGTTCATCTGGTTTCCTCCTCAGCGTGCGATGGACAACTCGCCCGGCATCCCGCGCACCGCCCGGCCCGGCCGCACCGTCGCGACCAGCACCAGGAGCGTCAGCACGAAGGGCGCAGCGTAGAACAGGTAGTAGTAGCTGGTCACGCCCACCGTCTGCAGCGACGGCCCCAGTGCGCCTGCGGCGCCGAACAGGATGGACGCGCCGAGGCAGCCGACCGGGTTCCACCGCGCGAACACCACCAGCGCCACCGCCATCAGCCCCTGCCCGGACGACAGGCTCTCGTTCCAGCTTCCGGGATAGACGAGACTCAGGAACGCGCCGCCGATGCCCGCCAGCGCGCTGCCGGCCACCGTCGCCAGCAGCCGGGTGCGGTTGATGGGCAGGCCCAGCGCCCGCGCGGCGTCCGCGCTGTCCCCCACGATGCGCAGCCGCAGGCCGAGCCGCGTGGCCCGGAACATCCAGGCCATGCCGAACGCCACCGCGACGCCCAGCGGGAACAGCGGGCTGACCGTCAAGGCGCTTTGTATTTGCGGCACGGAGGACCAGCCGCCGAGGGGCAAGCCCGGCAGGCCCGGCGCGCTCGGCTGCACGAAGGGCTTGCCGAAGAAGAAGGCGATCCCGTCGCCGGCCAGCAGGATGGCAATGCCCATGGCCACGTCGTTCACCCGCGTCAGCGCGCACACCACGCCGTGCAGCCCGCCCAGCGCCGCCCCGGCACCCGCCGCTGCCAGCACGCCGAGCCACGGGCTGCCGGTGCGGTAGGAGATCGCGTAGGCCACCATGGCGCCAAGCACCAGCACGCCCTCGTTGCCCAGGTTGATGCGCCCAGCCCGCTCGGTCAGGCATTCGCCCAGGCTCACGAACAGGAACGGCGTGGACACGCGCAGCGCGCCGGCCAGCATGGCGACCAGCACAGTTTCCACGCCGCTCATGCCCCCGAACTCATGCGGCACCCCGGGGCTGGAACCAGCGCAGGCGGCCATACAACGTTTCGCTCGCCAGGATTGCCACGAAGATCATGCCCTGCAGCACCAGCACCGTCGCGTCCGGCAGGCCCATGCGCCGCTGCAGCAGCCCGCCCGCAGCGCCGATGCCGCCCAGCAGCACGGCCATCGGCATGATGGCGAGCGCGTTGTGCCGGGCCAGGAAGGCGATCAGGATGCCCGAATAGCCGTAGCCCGCGATCAACGACGCGTTGGCCCGGCCATGCACCGCCGCGACCTCGATGGTCCCCGCCAGCCCCGCCAGTGCGCCGCCCAGCGCGCAGGCGCCCACCATGAGCCACGCCACCGGCAGGCCCTGCAACTGCGCCGCGCGCAGGTTGCCGCCGGTCACGCGGGCGGCAAACCCCGTCGTGGTGCGCGCGATCAGCAGCCAGCACAGCACGCAGGCCACGGCCCCGATCAGGATGCCGGGATGCACGTCCAGCCCCGGCAGGGTCGGCAGCACGGCGGATTTGGGGATGGCGTAGGTGGAGGGCTTGTTGAGGCTCGCCGGGTCGCGCAGCGGCCCCTCGACGAGTTGGTTGAACAGCGCGATGGCGATGTAGGCCATGACGAGGCTCGCGACCGTCTCGTTGATGCCGCGCCGGGCGCGCAAGAGGCCCACGAGGCCCAGCCACGCCGCCCCGGCGGCAGCGCCGGCCACGGCCATGGCAAGCTGGATCAGCAATCCCGGCGCGTCGCCCAGCATCAGCCCGGCCCAGGTCGCCGCCAGCCCGCCCAGCACCAGCGCGCCCTCCCCGCCGATGATGACCAGGCCAAGCTGCGCCGGCACTGCCACGCACAGCGCGGTCAACAGCAGCGGCGCCGCCCGGCTCAATGTGTTGCGCCAGGAGAACCAGCTTCCGAACGCCCCGGTCCAGACCAACTGGAAGAAGGTCGCGGGCGAGCGGCCCAGCGCCAACAGGAACAGGCAGAACAGGCCCGCCGCCGCCAGGATGGCGAGCACCGGCACCAGCCCCGCCTCCAGCGCCTGCCGCAGCCGGAAACTGCGGTCAGTCCTGGACCGGGGCGCGGCGGCGGCCGCTGTCCCCGTCGCGCTCAGGCGAGCGAGCCTTTCACGCCCTCGGCCAGCCAGTTCATCGACTCAAGCTCGATGGCGGTCTCCGGATATGCGGACCCGGCGGCGACCACCTGCTTGCCCGTGTTGTCCATCAGCGGGCCTTTGAACACGGCAAAGCCGCCCTTCATGATCTCGGCCTTCGCCGCGTCGGCCCGCTTGCGCGCCGCCTCGCTGACCACCGGGCCGTAGGCAGACATTTTGATGAATCCCTCCGCCAGCCCCCCGCGGGTGAAGTTCGGCAGCGTCTCGCCCGCCTGCATCTTGGACAGGTACATCTTGTACACCTCCGCCCAGTTCCACTCGGCGCCGGTGAGGTATCCCTTGGGCGCGAGAGCGGCCTGGTTGGCGTGGTAGCCGCAGGTGAAGGCGCCGCGGCCCTCGGTGGTCTGCACCACCACCTTCGGCCCATCGACATGGCAGGTAATCACGTCCGCGCCGCCGTCGATCAGCGCGTTGGTGGCTTCTGCCTCCTTTACAGGCATCGACCAGTCGCCGGTGAACACCACCGCCGTGGTGATGGACGGATCGACCGAGCGGGCGCCCAGCGCAAAGCTGTTGACGTTGATCAGCACCTGCGGGATGGGCTTCGCCGCGACGAAGCCGAGCTTCTTGGACTTGGTCGCATGGGCCGCGACGATGCCGTTGATGTACTGGCCCATGCCGATATAACCGAAATACGACCCGGTGTTCATCGGGTGCTTGGTCTTGTCCCACAGGCCGCCGCAATGCCGGAACTGCACGCCGGGTTCCCCCGCCGCCACGCGCAGCATGTAGGGGTCGAAGTAGCCGAAGCTCGTGGGGAACAGCAGCGACGCCTCGTCGAGCTTGATCATGCTCTGCATGGTCTTCACGACGTCGTCGGTTTCGGGAACGCGCTCTTCTTCCAGCACGGTGATGCTGGGCATCGACTTGATGGCGGCGGCGCCCTCGGCGTGGGCCTGGTTGTAGCCGTAGTCGTCCTTGGGTCCGACATAGATGAAGCCGACCGTGACCGGCTTCGGCGCCGCGTGCGCCGGCGCCATGCGTCCGGACGCCAGCAGGCCGGCGCCGGCGCCTAGCCCGGCGACCACGCGCCGGCGGGTCGGACCGTGGGTGTTCATCATCAGGCAGCCTCCTTGCATCGCCGGTTTATTCATGCAGTCCGCGTGCCAGAACCGCCGTCAGAACGCGGACATCACCCGGCCAACTTGGCTCAGGAAGCGCGCCCGGGTGTCCGGCGTCGAGACGTTCATGCCGTAGTGTCCATGGAACGTGACCGGCTTCGCCATGCCGACGCTGTGGCGCAGGTAGCGGCACACCAGCTTGCGCGGGTAATCGCCCATCAGCCGCGCCCGCCACCGGGTCTGCCCATAGGTCACGACGCCGCCGAGCTTCTGCAGATGCGTGAGGCCGCCCCGCACCCGGCCGTCAGGCTGGATGTGCAGCGACACGCCGGGCAGCATCACCCGGTCGATCCAGCCCTTCAAGATCGCCGGCGGGCCAAAGCTCCAGGCGGGGAAGCACAGCACCAGCCCCTGTGCCGCCCGCAGCCGCGCGACCTCGTCGGCCACGGGTGCGATGTTGGCGGGAATGTCGTGGTAGCCGAGCCGCTCGGCGCGCGACATGACGGGGTTGAACCCTTCGGCGTTGAGGTCCAGCAGGTCGACCTCGTGGCGCGGCGACAGGGAGGCGGCGATGCGGTCGCGGAGTGCTGCGTTGAAGCTCGTCTCGACCGGGTGGGCATATACCAGCAGCACACGCATGTTCGCCCACGCCCTCCTGTCATTGCCGGGTCCAATCTGCGCCCCTGGCATGGCGCGTGCCAGTCTTGCCGGCTCACAGCAGCGATGCCGGGTCAGGCCCGGGTTGGAGGAGCTGCGGTGCAGGGATACGTTGTCTTGTTCGCTACGGCCTGTGCTAAACTGTTGGCATGAAGGAGGCACCATGAGCGAAGCGCATGTTCCTCTGTCCTCCGCAGCCCTCGAAGAAGCCAAGCGGCAGGGGCTGATCACTGCGGTGGCCGAGGCCCGCGCCGGTCCGCGGCCCAATATCTCGCACGAGGAGGTATGGGCGGAGATGCTGGCCGACCTGGAAGTCCTGGAGCGCCAAATTGCCGCGTCACTGGCGGCATGGCCCCGCCGCCGCGGCCGTTCCGCTTGGTTTATCGCGCCTTCGACGCGGTGGAGTTCGACCCGGCCAAGAACGACGAGGTCTTCGAGCTGCGCGGCTTCGACCTGGCGTACGCCCGGCGGGTGTTCCCGGGCTACGTGCTGGAGCGCGAGGATTACGGCGAGCCCCGCTTCCGCGTCATCGGGGAAGTGCTGCAAGACATCCTCGTGGTGATCTACACTCCCCGGGGCAGCACCTGCCGCCTGATCACCGCCTGGGAGGCCGAGAACTGGGAACTGGACCTGTGGTATGAACGATTCTCCTGACACGCCTGGCACACGCCTGGTGACAGTCCCTGCTTCCGATCCCGACCCGGGCCGGGTGGACCGTGCCCGCATGGGCCGGCGCAACCCGGCGGACACCGAGCCGCGGCCCGAGGTTCCGCCCGAGGACATCGAAGCGACGCGTGCCGAACTGGCAGAGCTGCGCCGCCGGATGACCCGCAAAACTGCCTAGAGGACAGCCGGACGGGTCCGGTCCACCGGATCATGCAACGACGCTGGTGTGTCTTCGCAATCTCGTGGCTGCCGGTCAGAGGCGCCGAATACTGCCTTCGGTCAAGTTCCGATACTCAGACCGGAATGGGCGGGACCAGCAGGCTTCCCCGCTGCTTTCCTTCCACATCTCCCCATTTCCCACAGTTTCGGATTATCGGACTCAACTGTCTCGACATTAGTATCTGCTCAACCCGGGTAGGTAGCGGCCTGTCCGCGTAGGGTTTGCTGGATGGCTTGGTAGGCGCCCACGCCGCGGCGTGCGGCGGTGCCGATGACGGAGCGCACGCCGGCGAACAGATCAGCGC
>JAABUQ010003851.1_pt1 | contig 26588 bp, 25 predicted proteins | sample 5560001 | NCBI WGS metagenome assembly JAABUQ01 (sample SAMN10711888, study PRJNA513371) | rock metagenome | isolation source: Antarctica rocks | place: Antarctica: Victoria Land, Finger Mt nord | collected 2015-12-18 | reverse complement strand
GGGGCTTGTCTTCTGGGGTTTTGGGGGTGGCGTTGGGGGTGGGGTGGGCGGTGGTTGTGAGGGTTCTTCGAGGGAGACGAGATTTAGGGAGGGAGAAGAGGGAGGGTTTGAGGAGTTTAGGCATGGTGGGTCTGGGTGACGAGGGTTGGAGAGGGGGGGAGGGGAGGTGGGTGGTGGCGAAGATTTGGGGTTTGGGTCTGCTTAGTTATCTAGGTAAGTGATGGCGTATGGGTTGTCTACGACACAACCTGGTGAAGATTCTTATTGGTCCTCGGATTTGGGAGTGCATCTTTTGATGGTATATATAAATTGGCTGGATAGTAATATCTAATACATTGTAGTAGTCTCTCGCTATGTTACATCCGAGGCTTGCCCCGTTCCGTATGTACTGTGCGTAAATTTAACGCTATGGCTATGATGCTGTGGCATCCCACTGTTACATATGACTGATTCCTCCATACCCTTGTAAATGCTATGCAACGTTTGTCCGGCGCAAAGGTGGTATATAGAGCGGAAAAGAATGATTAAGAAAAGAAGTATTCACTGTCCCGCAGCCTATTGACATCGAAGTCTCCCTGTTAAACTAAGTCAGCCTAGCTTCATTCAAGTATGCTTCTCATAGCCAGACTGCTCAGGAGCAGGCTGGCCGATCAACGGGAGATACATACCTTTTCTGGTACAGGCGGGAAAGTCAGCGGCACCCACACTGAGATGACCTTTGAGGTACCTGTACCTAGCTTCTTTCTGCCTCTTGTGTTTACCGAAGGCAAACCGGGAATGTTGGGGCTCAGGACGCTGGCAGTCCCTGTTGGGGCCACACCTGCTTCTTCAGCCAAGGCGTCTGCAGTCTCCGTTTCACGGCTATTTCCGTCAATGTCCCTGGCTTCTTCGGCTTCTACGTCTATCACACTGGCATCTAGGTCGACAATGTCTGTGTTGGATTTGTCGCCGACTTCGAGCTGCTCATTGGCTTTGAGCTTGGCTTGTCTGAGACTCACACCTCCGAGTGTAGTAGGCTCATGGTCTGAGATGGCAAGGTCTTTCTCGTTGGCAAGTTCCGCATAAATGCTTGCTGGCGTTACCATACTCGCACCCTCCTCCCTTTCCTTAGGATCTTGAGAGGCTAGAAGTCTTAGGCGACGCGTCTCCAGAAGCAGCTCCCTCGTTGCGCGTCTGTTGGCATCGCCTTTGGATTTTGGAGTTTCGTCGCGCCATTGCTTGATCTCCATACCCGCAGCACTGGTTGCCTTCACAGACGTCAAATGCATGAAATTTTTGTAACGCGTTTTGAATTCGGCCCCGAGCCGGGCGACAATGTTCTCGGTATGCATGCAGATAAAGGCGTCGCGCGTCACTTTGTTCATCGTGTCAACATCTGTTGCATGCGTCCAGAACGAGTCGTGGACCGATGCAAAGGTAAGACCCAACTCACGGCACTTTAGCGCCGTCAAAAACATGTGCGTACCATCGAGAGAGTGGATGAAATTCGGAGGAAAGGCTTGGAGCTGTCTAGCTTTATCGATAGGATCCGCAGCTGTCGGGTGGTAGATCGAGACCGTCTGAAGATTGGTGGCGACCTTGCGAACGGGGTACTTGCGATAAGGTTGAACAACCGGCATCTTCAATGGAGTCGTCCAGATGACGGACGATAGGAATGGAGTAGGGTCGGTTTTAGCAGTAAGCTTTAGCTGCTTTCTCTTATATGGAGAGGACGCCTCAACACTGCGGGTACCGTCATGTTTGGCCTCAATTGCGGCGACCTGATTTGGGGAGATGGATTCGCATATCCTGGCTGCGCAATCACCAAGCCAGTACTGGATGTCATGAGCACCGCTGAACATTGACGAAAGAGTGCGAAAGATCTTTTTTGCAACGTAACGTGACGCAGCGCTTATGTTCACAGTTGGGGTTTCTGGAAATCCGGGCAAGAGATCCTCAAGCTGTTTATGGACCTGTCGTTTGGCCCCGACGAATGTGACACCGTAGACGTTGGTCATCACGGTTTGTTTCACGACCTTTCGTGTCAGCTTCCCATCGAGGTAACACGCAATTTCATCCCCGTTGGCAGCCTCTTTCGAGATCTCCACTTTGATGAGCTCGGATACAGCCGTGTATATATCCGACGGCCGGTCACCAGGCTCAAGATTTACTTGCTTCGCGCCAATAGTATCGCCTCCAAGTGCTGCGTAGTGCTGAAGTCCATTGCACGTCCCATCTTGGTGTATGGCGAGATGGGAGACAAATTTTGTGGGGTCTGGCGAGTGTAGGGCGGATGTCAATTCCATGCATGCAGCGAGGCATTGCCATGGGTCCTCGGCTTGCAACCACCACCGACTACCTTTCAGAGGATTGGCTACAGACTCCCGTATTTCTTCGATATGTTCGTCCGCAAACACACGTCTCTCCTCAAAGCTCGCCTTGTCGTATCCGTAGACGTTGGCAAGATGTATCTTCAGCCATCGTAGTCCGCTAACACCAAGTTCCTTGCCAGTGTCAAACAAGAGCAGGCCGCGGCAGTTGTCGGATCCCATGTGATTGAGAAATGGGGCCATGGGATAGGCACGCCCGCGAAAATCTACGTTGTGAGGAAAGTAGAACGTTTCGTCCAGATATGCGCGAGCCACTTCGAGCTGGAAATTTTGAAAGCATCGTTCCGAGCGTAATCCCGACCTGCGATTCTCAATTTCCCTGATTTTTCTAATCCACCTTTGCCGTTCGATGTTACCTTCTGATGGCGCTGGCTCAGGCGGATACTCAGCAACAGGATCCTCAGCTGGAATTTTCGCTATTGCTTCGCCCGTGTTCCACGCCTCGAGCATGACGTCGAAGACACCACGATTGATTCTCCATGGGGTCTGAGCTAAAGTGTCCAGGCCAGCAAAGACTTGAGACATATCTCCATTCTCAATCGCCGCGAGAGCATATCGTCTCGATTGCACATCACTCACGCGAAGGCGTACAACATTCACTGGGTGCTCGAGAAAGCCGCCCTCGCGGTAGCTTGTCCAGGGGCGTGGCTTTGCGACCATCGGAAGATGCTTTGCAAAAGCTGCGTGCACAGGCACCCTGCTTAGCTGCTCCGTCACGGCTGAGTTTAGGCGAACGATACCAATGCGACGACCAGCCTGATACTGGTAGGAATGAAAAAAGGCAGGTTGCGGTCCGCGGGTCTCGCATCCAGACTTTGGATCTCGGCGCGAGACTTCAACCTGTGCAATCTCTTGCATCTTTGAGAAGAGCATAGCGCCAATCTTGATTAATATGGAAGGCGACCATATCTTTTCCTCAAACATCTGGTTCACGGTACTTTCATCAGAGACTTTCGGATCGGGATGAAGCTTCTTGCGTCGTTGGAGGAGACGCCTGAAGGTTTCGGGTTGACTTATCTGACGCCAATAGCTTGTTTTATTGTTTTTTTTTATGCTCTCCGCAATGCTCTCCTCATATAAACTTTCCCCAATCATGGAGACGATTTCAACGAGCTTAGTACCACGTTCATCCTTGCTTCCGGATACACATTTCATGCAAGTTAAAATTGTGCTTGCAGAGATCTTTTCAGGAGAAAGGGTCTGTAGGTATGGACCCCACGATAAACGACCTTCGTCAACTGCACTTATCTTCTCCTTCGATTCGGCTTCGTTGGCCTTTTTCAACTCATCTTTGATAGCGAGAACCAGCGGCCCGTGCCATTTCCATAGGACGGCACCTAACGACGAGTTAAGAAGACCATTGTTTATTCCTATGCTCTTGAGGTGTGCATCCTCTGCGCGCCACCGATCGATAGCGGCATCTAGCGTGTTTCGCTCCAACAAGCGTTGCCGTTCCGCTGGAGTGTTTAGAGCATCAATATGGCCATCCTCGGAGGCGAAGATAGCTAGCGATTGCTTTAGTGTCGAAAGCCCAGCGCCTTTCTGAGCGACGCCACGAATTTGCGGTATCACTCTTCTATCAGAGCGCAAAATCGTTGTTTCTTCCGGCCTTTCTAGCTCCAGTGCTGGGGTCAGTGTAGACTGGCTAGTGTCTTCGAGGGCTTTGGTGGCATCCTGGAAAATATGGTCAGTCCTGTATACGGCTGACTTGTAAGAGATATCTACCTCGAGCGTCCTTTCTAATTCTGGAACAAGGGCCATAGTCTCATCTTCAACGCCAGACTCGCGTGCGAAATTCAGATACCTTCTGATCGTACGGGCTAGTTTTTTCTTATTGGGCTCTTGTTGACTTGCTTGGATCATGAGGGCATAAGTGGCGGCATCTGGTGGAACGCCGTGACCACGCATATCCACCTCGAACCATGTTTGTAATTCTTTCAAAAGCTTCTCGTCTTTTGCCTGCACTATCCTGAGTGTAACATCCCGAATGTACTCGTTGTGTGCTGCCAGCAGCCCCGGAGCGTTGCTCTTGTAGATCGTATTCAGTCGGCGTATTAGGACTGCAGCTCTTTCGAGTCGACCAACTTGAAGGCAGGCATGGAGAGTTTGATGGATCTCGTTCAAGTCACCGCTAATTGCGTTGCGGGCGCGGAACTTCTCTGGTTGAGTGACGAGAGTATCTTCTTCGAGTATGAGGGGCGACGAGTCAAGATCGAACGCTGGGGTAATGGGAAAGCTTCCGTGACCGCTTTCTGACACCCGAACGTACTTGGTGATCAAAGGAGCCTCGAACGGGATGTATTCTTCATCCTGCGGCGCATATTCAGCGGCGGCGGCGGATGCAAGACCTCTGCAACGGGAGGGCACTGTGGTGGGAATCTGCTGATAGAGCCTTCGCAACAATTTCTCCGTTTTCAGCTTGGATGGTGCTTGCGATTGAGACGTTGTCCTCCGCGACCGAGTCACACGTTTATAAAGGGCGGGACACAGGAAAGGGAGCGGTAGAGGCTCGCAGCCAGAAAGACCTTGCAAAGCTCCATCATGCGGCAGAATCCGCTTGGAAGCTCGCAAGAGCATTTCCCGGTTGGTAGACGAGCTGCCAAAGTGGGAGCTTCTATTCAGGCGTGGGTGTACCGAGGTAAAGACGTTTTGGGATTAAGGGAGAGAAAGGAATGGAATTTCGGTAGCAGAGAAGTTTTTGAATTGGGATGACCAATGCAGTCTAGTGTATTTTGCTAGCGAGATCTCAAATCATGACGATCCCTAGGTCCCTTGATTGGCACGTGATTAGGCAACCCAGGAGCGACAGTGAGCACTCATGTCTTCTCTACCTAACACTTACCAACATCAAACACCTCTTCTACGATGTAAATGCTATCTCACTACTCTTCCTCCATTATTTAATCTCGATTGACTCTCTGACAAGCCTGCTGGACCCCTCATAGCCATCTTATTTGGCCAAATGTAATCGCACGTGACCCAGCTCTCATGCGAAGCCAATCTCGGTGTTGATGTCTGAGGCGTCAAAGGAAAGCTGTCCCTAGTGATACCCGACAGTTCTAATGTGCCGCTTCCGTCTCTTTGTCCTCTTGTCATTGTGTTACGGACAAAGGAACATGTCTTCGTTGTCAGTCCTTTATCTTCTACATTGTCCACAATTGCATCTTATTCCCTCCAACTCCTTTCCCCTGCCATGCCTTGTCTTCGCTACACTATGACCGCTTGCATCTATCGTTAAAAACATGGCAAACAAAGTGGCAAATGGTGCTTTAGATCACGACACAACACGCGCCGCGCTTCTCAACATCATCCGAGAGCGCGATCAATTGAGATCAGAAGTGGCACTCGCAAGAGCGGCCATCATCGAGTTCGAGAACCAAACGATTCAACTCGATCGTCTTCTATATGAAGCCCATGCAACAATTCAGAAAGGTTCCAACGCTAAACAACTTGTCAGAGGCCGGCCTAGTGAGTTCATTGGGGCCTGGCAATCAACCACGGATTACCCCATCTTACGACCGATAGAACGACTTTGGAAAACAGGTCACCTACAGCAAGCACTGACCAAAATGCCTTCGCTCATTCATCGAAAGGACATTGACAACCGACACAAAGTTGCCATACGTTTACTGAATACAGCGTTGCTTCATTCCAGCGGCACCAACTTTCGGATGGCGCTTCGTCATGCTGAAGAAGCCCTTGAAATTGCCCATGGGGCAAGGCTCTATGAGCTAGCCGGAAAAGCACAATTTTGGCGTGGACTCTGTTTTCTGAGCCTCGACGAATATGTTTGCGCACATATGAGTTTTGTTCTTGCCTCCAATCTGAGCGACCACAATTCGATGATCACTGACCTCAAGCTGCAGGTTGAGAAGGAGTTGGGCAAGCTACCAAGGTCCCACCCAGGACGGGCGGTTTCGAAGGATTTCAAATTCTTTTGCGATCCTTCAATGGAGAGGTTTGTTTGTGGTAGTCCATAGTAGGTATCTCTTGGCATTTAGCGTTTTTGTGTTTCTTTATTTGTAGGGGAATTTCTTGAAATTCATAACAGGATTGTGAGAAAGATCTCACTGTTCCGTTTGCGGAAGTCGTTGACCTTCATGTGCTTTATCCTTTCTGGTGCCAAGCTTCAGATTTCTTTGTATCATACTAGTCATCTCAAGAATTGGTCAAAAGCGAGCGTTCTCACTGCTATTCCTCCGTAATACCTACAAGCAGGAATCAGTGCGTCGATGCCAATGAAGAAAGCCTAACGCTTCTTATTGACTGCTAGCCACGAGAAATCATGTTCAATGTTTGGTCCACATTCGGGCGCAGTCAAAGGCAGTCTCCCCTAGGACCGTCTGAAAATAGCATAGCAGACATTGAGAGCTTAGAGGAAGCTGGTCAAGATCATGATTATAATGTTGACCCGTTGTCGGCGGCAAATGATACAGATTTGCCTCATGAACCAGATTCGAGTCTAGTGACCGAGATGTTCAATGTCAGCATATCTACAATGGCCGCAGTAATGCATGTCTAATTTTTCTTTCCTAGAGCAACCGTGGGGAACCCCTGCCGCAAGAAATTAGCCAGGAAACGAACCTCGTTTCCCAGCTCAAATCGAAGACGATTAGGTTGGAGAGAGACAATCTTGTTCTGAATGAACGGCTGAAAACCAAGCTCCGTGACGCAAAATTGAGCACAGAAGGGGTTGCTTCACAAGTCGGATCCGGGTCGAAACTTTCAAAGATGTCGGGCTTACAGCGAATGCTTGATGAAAAAGGCATGCCCGACGACGTATTCAATGACAAGCTCATGCACAAGATCAATAAAATGAAACTGGATATCTACCTCACCCGCTGCAACGTCGCATTCGCACGCGAGCAATACAAAAGCATGGAATTCTATGCCGACACTGCTATCAGACTATCCCGCAAATTCCACGACCCGCCTCTGACAGCGTTTTGCCAATATCACCGTGGCATAGCACAATACTACCAAGGCCACTTCTCCGAAGCTTACGAAAGCTTCAATGCTTCCACCAAGGCGAAAACTGACGAAAGATATGAAGATGCCCAGATTGACTTCTGGCTAGCAAAATCAGAAGCCGTATTCTCAGCAACCCCCTCCTCAGCAACTACTCCCTTCTCCGCCCTCTCGCGTTACTTCCCCAACCCCTCACTATTCCGTAAGTCTATCACCCTATCACCCAGAACTTCCTCGCGTTCACTCGGGGTCTCCCTTGCGCCTTTGGAAAACCATTTCGCAATCAACCGCCATTCGAGCTCCACCCTCCCAAACATCCCCGAACTCTCCCCCTCACCACCCCAGCTCGACGGAGCCAGCGACCCAAAGCCACGCAGGCGCACGCATTCATCAAGTCTGAGCCTCAGCCAAACACGCAGCCTCTCTCCCAACGAATCAGCCAGCCAAGACGCAGTATATCACTCTATGCGCCACCGAGCCCATTCAGACATTGGGCCAACACACCTCGACAGCCCAAGAAACAACGTACCCAATATCCGTCTCCCTGACTCTTTTCTCTCCGATCTCCCCACCTCCTCTACCTCCGATTCCACTATCAGTCCCCCGCGACTCAATAAGGCCCTCCCCCCTCTCCGCACCACCGGAGGAAGAGCCGAAGGCTTTGGGCGGTCTATTCAGGACGTCATGGATATAGATGTGCCGCGGAGCGGAGATTTGGCTGAGTCTAGGAAAGAGGGGGGATGGAGCATTGCCAGGAGAGAAAGTGCTCGTGGCCGTGAATTGATGGATGTGCCGGACTCGGCGATGGATTCGGCTAAGGAGCGGGACATTTTGGCAATGTTTGGCAGTGGGCGCCCGGACGGGGGTAGTGGGAAGGGTTAGAAGTGGGGGATGGGATGTGGTCGTGGAGATGTGGCGTTTGGGAGTGCGTTTCGCGTGAAGCGATGTCGCATACTGAATTTTGTCCTGAAGGTTGAGTATTTGCTAGCTGATATCATAGAGAACATCTGAATCATCTGTCGTAGAAGGGGCATAGTTAGGATCTCCGGGATAAGAGGGATCTTCGGAAGGTGATATTGTAATCGGGTATAACGGTATAATCGGAGGTATATCGATGATTGTATTCTGCGGCTCCAGAGTAACAAGTAACGGGTCTACACCTGCCTTTTGTATTATATGAATTCCACGCTTAGCAAAAGGCGTTCGCTGTGCTATAGATTCTTCAAGATTGATGTTAAGATTTGAGAGTGTTGATGAAGATATAAACATTAACAAAGGATAGACTTCACTTTCATCTCCAATTTTATCGAAGGGGTAATCGTAGTCTTCCAAAATCTTCCGACATCATATAAGAATTCAAAGGGTATTGGGGTGCTCAAGTAGGCTTAGCAGGGGCTTAGAAATGATTGTAGGAACTTTGAATATCGAAGCCGATGTCAAGACTAAATATGAAAGAAGTTCTATACAAACTTACCTGTTCTCAATTAATTTCCTATTAGTGAAGCATGAGAGAAAGCAACAGCCAATGTGTAACACATCCATTTAGCAACAACGTCATTGGTAAGGTGTTGATGTAATAAGCTCCATGAGAAAAAGGTAATGTGATACTAAGGAAATCCTATCACTTCTCCGGTGAATCCGAAAAGACCGCCAATGCCCGGGTCGGGTTTGGCTGCCTTGGTGGCAGAGGTAGCAGTGTCTGAAGAGGTATCGCCGTCTTCCTGGGGTTCGGTGGCAGCTTTCCCTTCGCCTTTGGATTTGTCGATGTCAGGGACATCCTTGCCTTTGGCCTTGACGCCAGCGTTCTTGGTGAGAACTTCTGTGGGCACCGCCGCTGGTGCCATGGATTCTGCTTTGGCTTGACGAGACGTGAACAAATCCATTGCGCGTTTTTCGGAATCCTTGGGGTTGTATGATACGAGCTTCTCTCCCACGATGTGTGGACCGATCCTGCCAATATGATGTGCTTCGACATCCGTGAGTTCCATAACCGCTGGCAGCAGGTTGCATGTGCGACGGAAGTCAAGGGTGAAGATCTACTTTCTTGACAAAAAACTCGGTCAAATCGTTTGGAAAGTGCTGTTTGTTTGTTGACACCACTGTTATCCGCCTCCAGTTCTCGAGAAGAGGTATTCGTAAGCAATTGTTGGGAGAAGGTAGCTTTCCGTTCCGTAAGTCTGGTGTTGAGAAAGGCTTCTCCTTTAGTTTCGAGCCCAAGGCCTTCTGCCTTCAGCTTGTTATTGCCGACACAAAGAGATCGCTTGACGATGGGGCCCTCATTGTCGTTGGATGTGACGTACTTGGATAGTAAGAGCCTCCCGTCACAAGGCCCCATTCGCTCAATCTTCACGTTCTGGGCCCCTCCCGCCACGCCACTGTCGCTCTCTCCATCAGCCTTCATCATCCTCTGACCCTTTGTTTCTGAACGTCACCACCACCGACTTGAGGTCCGCCATGGCGCCATCTCCATCTTGATTGTACCATTGGTGGATATCCGACTCAAACCAACACCTGACGAGGTGGCAGTCTCATGCAATGAATTATATTAAGAGAGCCACACTTCCCTTTGTGGTGGTACCCTCGTTCAAGCCATCACCATCCTTCTTCAGCCGCTTCTTCGTCTCTTCTCCCTCATTGGGGCCAAAGTAGCGAACCTTCCACTTTGCCTATCAGATCTTTGTCTGGAAGCTGAAAAGTACCATGAAGATTGCCGGTCACCCTGACCGGGTCACTGTCTGTCAGACGAAACAGGAGGCGTCGGATGCATATCGATATTGCAAATCTGAAACTTTTATTTGAGTTCTGAAGGCGATTGGCCCTCAGTGCGAAGAGGACCGCCATCAGGTTCGTAAACATTGCAAACACAGTCATGGGAGCAAAGGGATCGATCTTAACAAGAATCTCTCCGACAAATTAGCACGGGTTTCTGTATCTCAAAAGCCCCATCTTGTTTCACCTTGTGCGCAGCTGAGTCATCCAGGCCAAGTGGTTGACCTCAGCCTCCCTTTCCACAAACAGCAAAGATTGCAACTCTGCTGCGCCTCAGTAAGGATAGCCTCTGGCTGAAGCCCAAACCACTCGGTAAAGCACTCCTCAGTCCTACTGAGACGCCCAACGCAAGTTCGCAAATCGTCAGCAAACGCGTCTTCTGCAGTGATGTGAACACCATGTGGTAGCCAAAGGCCAAACCGACTAGGCCTGCTTTATACCTTGGTGGAAATGGATGCGCACTTTGTATAGATGAAGTTGGCTGCAAGTGTCTGTGCTGCCGTTCAACATCATCTGTTCCTTGGGAAGTGTCAAGATCTTCCGAAACCTCGACGGTTGTGAAGGATGTCGTTTGAAAGATGTTCTCAAAACCGATCCGTCTCGACAAAGGTGTGTTTGCTGCGTTCTTCCTTGACTTGGCTCGACAGCTTCGGGCTTTTTCTCTTGGTCGAGACGGGATTGAGCGTGTCAACAGCCACGGTTCTCCAAATAGCTCTCCTCCACGAGGACTGGGCTGGTGGTAGACTCGGTGATTGGCTGGCCAATTGGCAAGGAGGTAGGCGACGACTGCTCATCTGGATGGTCGCTGGCTATATACTTATAACGAGGGAGTTCAAAGTTCGCTCCTCGCTCCGCAAGGCGATTTCTTCTCACCAGATCCTTTCTCTCGCTGAATGGTTATGTTACCGTCCGCAATTTGCTTCGCAGGTTGAAGGCGAGACAAAGTCGAAATTTCTCAAAGCTTTTTTATCGAGAGTGAGAGGCGCTGATTGAATGAAAAGGACATGTACTTCTATTAATCGAGACTTCCGGGTGCTGGGCTCAATTATTATGGGAGAATGGGTCACGGCATGCGTGGCTGCTTAAAGAAACTCTTGCAGGAAGGAGAGTGAAAGCTTTGTGTAGTAGTGAAGAGGAAGTATGCTGCTATGAACACCCATGTGCGGAAGTAGGCGAGGTCACAATGCAAGGAAAGATAATTAAAGCAGGGAAAGGGCTTCGTAACATGCCCTCGGTAATCGAATCGAATGAATTATCAAGCCCTTTGATGATAACAAGCAGCAGGGTAGGCCAGGGAGAGTAGAGCAGGGAGTTGTTTGCCCGTGGCTTGTAAGAAAGATGGAGCTTATCGAGAGAAGAATGTTTAAGTAGCCTTTGGGAGTCTGCGTGATCACGTCTTTCAACGGTGTTATTGGGCACTTCACCCACTGTTTCTTCACTTACTATGTATTCATCCTCCGGATCGCATTGCCAGATCCTGCAGAGCCCTTTGAAAGAGGTGAAGTGCTGTCGCAGTGAAGAGTTCACGACTGTGAAATAAAGCCTGGAACATTCGTGAGCATAACAGCACCAACCTCTCAGAAGATCTTCCCCAAAATCCTCTTCACCTCCTCCCCTTCTCCAACCTTTCCCAACCCCACGACTTCACTCTGCTTAAAGACTCTCGACTCTCCCCCCTTTTCTACCACTTGCATACCTTTCCCACCTTTCTTTCTTTCCCTCGTCTTTTCCACCTTTCCGCCCTGCACCCCTTTTAAGAACCCCTCTCTTTCCCTCTTCTCCTTAGACACGCCTACCCTAATCCTCTCCTCCCTCTCCCTTTCCTCCCCTCTAACCCCGGCCATCAAATCTCCCCAGCTAAACCCTTTCAGATACCTTGCATTAAGTAAATCATCTTTATACCACCCTCCCCTCTTGCCAATAACGTTTGCGTTGATAGCGGCGAGACAGGCTTTGGCGTGCCGCTTTTTAGTGAACTCGATCCACCCTTCAGTGTAGGACTTGCGGGCGGATTTGGGTTTGTTGTTTGAATTAGAGGGAGGGGTGGGGGTTAGGAAGAGGTTGGAGATTGGACCATAGGCGGAGAGGAGGTGGCGAAGAGCGGAGGGGCGCATATGCGGGGGGATTCGGGATAGGTAGAGGATTCCTGGTTTCTTGGGGGTTTCCTCTCGTTGTCCTCTCTTCCTGCTGGGAGAGGAGGGGCGTCTGATTAGGAGGGTAGATGTTGATGTGGGATCGGTAGCGGTATTCTCGGACGCGGATTTGATCACTGTGGGTCGTTGAATTTCATTGCTGTCTGAGTCCTCCGTTTCATCTGAAGGGCTGATATGCGAGAGCTTGCGCTTTTTGGGAACATGGTGGGCGGTCCTGCTATCCGAGGCACCGATGTGGGTATCCCCGTTCGTCGAGGAGTCGGAGCCGGAGTCGTCCGCGTCTAGGTATTTGTCATGCTCCCCTGACGCCATCTTGCTGTGCGGTGCAGATGCAAGGAGAGGCTTGGTGAAGGCACTCGGAAGTGCGGAGTATCGAGATCTTTGAATCGGACTTCTCGGAAAGAGCATCGGCTTTGTTCTCCGATAGAGCCGAGGTCCGTCAGGCAACATAGTGGACGTGTTTCTCGTCTCCTGCAATATTTCGTGCATAGCACCTATAACCACCTCGTCTTTCGTTATATTCCCTCCATCGCAAGCTAGTATCTCAACGAAAGGCTGATTAGATCTTGCTCGGATATACTCGTAGTGCCATCATGGCCAGTCAAGACCCCACCGAAGCCACAAAGGCCCTCAGATTTGTTCCGCTCGGTAACCAGCCCGCTCCCTACATCTGGGGAACGAGCTGATGTCAGTGTGCAGAGAATAATCCAGAGGTGATGTCGTCGCTTGTCCATAAGTTAGGACTATCTTCAGAACTGTCATGGCACGACGTCTACTCCCTCGACGATCCCTCCCTCCTCGCCTTCGTCCCTCGTCCAGCCCATGCCCTCCTACTAGTCTTCCCCGTCTCAAAAGCATACGAAAAAGCTCGAGAAAATGAAGACGCTTCTCTACCAGATTACGCCGGCTCGGGGCCAGATGAGGAAGTGCTGTGGTTTAAGCAAACGATCGGCAATGCATGTGGGTTAATGGGACTACTGCACGCAACCTGTAATGGTATGACAAGGGACCTCATCGGTAAGTCTCCTCCCATAATATCGTCCCAAGGATCTATGGCTAACATTTCAAGCACAGCACCTTCCACTCCCCTTTCCCATCTCATCGCGACTGCTATCCCACTTTCACCTCCAACCCGCGCCAAATTGATCGAGTCATCTCCGCAGCTCGCTTCTGCTCATGCCTCAGCAGCTGCGGAAGGCGATACAGTGGCCCCTTCGGCTAACGACAAGATCGACCTGCACTATGTGGCGTTCGTGAAGTCGGCAGAGAATAACTTGTGGGAGCTGGACGGAAGGCGAAAAGGGCCCTTGAATCGGGGGAAATTCCCCGACGGAGAGGATGTTCTTGGGCAGAAAGCAATCGAGATGGGACCCAAGCCGTTTTTGAAGAGAGAAGAGGAGGCGTCCGGGGGTGAGATGAGGTTTAGCATTTTGGCATTGGGACCTAGCTTTGGTTAAAGACGAACAAGTCGTGCAAAAAACGAGAAGTGAAAAGCGAAAAGTATATCAAGACACATATTAGAGCCACGTGGCTGCAGAATTGGAAGAACACCGAAAGCGCCTTCCCTGGACTGTTGACACTCGATTCTCGAATGAGATGTCACAAGCGGAACAAACAACGAAACGTAAATATTCTCGTTACGCTCATCCTTTGGCGAAACCGTCATGTAATTGGGTCTCAAATTCGGTCCAAACGGCTCTTTGAAGAAGAACAGCATGTCGTACACACCGAGTCAAATCCGCATTTCGCAAATCCTCGCAGTGACTGCAGGCTCGATCAGTCTAGTATTCGGGACTTTAACCTTCTACTGGATTTTAACAATCAGGAGAAGTTTTCATCATCAGTATGCATTCGATAGAATGGCTGATTCCTGAGCTCCTCCCGCCAATGATACTGATAATTCCATAGGTTGATCATGCTCCTTATTGCCTCAGATATGTTCAAGACTCTCTGGTATCTGGCTTATGCAGCTAAACAACTGGTCGACGATTCTGCACTACATGGGGGTCCCCCAGTAACTTCTCCGTTCTGCTATGCAAGTGGCTTTCTTTTGGCGTTTGGCATCGAAGCTGGAGGTTTGTCATAGGCCCAATGCTTGCGGGCGATGGCTAGATTTGCTAATTAGCTTTAGATGTTGCTATCCTATTGATCGCAATTCATCTTGCTTTGAGTGTGTTCAAGCCTCGAACTATCAGCGCAGATTTGGGCCTAGAGCCCTATCGCTATAAAGCTTTAACGTGCTGGGTTTTCTATGCCACCCTTATGGCGAGTCTGGGATTTGCCAACGAACACATGGCGTACGTGAACTACAATACATACTGCTACCTTCCGACTCAGCCAATCTAGTATCGACTGGCTCTCAGTTGGGGCCCTCGCTATATCATCATTGCCGCTGTACTCCTGACATATATGGCCGTCTACTTCTATATCAAGTTCAAATTCAGAGAGCTGGACGCCAGAATGAGGCTCGAAGACAGTCTAACGCCTCGAAGTCCCCAATGGCCCCGAACCCTGGGCCCTAACGCGGCTATCTCCCAACGCCACACAGCAATTCAGAGGCAATTGCGTTTTGTGTTCATTTACCCACTAGTCTACCTTTTTATGTGGATTCCCCCCTTCGTATCGCACGCCTACCGATATATACCCACGGCCAAGATACCATATTTCCTCAGCAACATCGGTATTCTCTGCTTAACATTGCAATGCGCCGCTGACTGCCTCGCATTCAATCTACAAGAGCAACCTTGGCGACAAGTCACCTCTACACCGTACAAGGGATGGTGGATATTTTCGTCCTCTCGGACGCAAGATGAAGGAAGTATCGTGGAGTTTACGACAGCACCTGTGATAGAGCGAGCTAGAGAGGCGCCTAAGAATAGTCGGCAGTGGTGGGATCCTGAAACCAGCGCCTTGCGCAGTGAGATCAGGAGGGAAGGATCAGACAACTTATACCTCCTTCAGAGATGCTGATGGTCCGCCTGTTCATATTTCCGAGCATTCCTGATTTGTCGCAACTGAGGAATGAGAACTATACCTATAACAAGGGATAAGGTGTTCAAGGCTGGCTCTCATACATTGGAATTGTCTCAAGATGTGTCGAGCCTGTGTTGTCGCCGCAACATTCCTTCCAGGTATCGTCCGCCAGAACCAAATATTATTGTGGGGGAAATCAAGTGATTCTCTGAACTTGGCCTCAAACTCACGTCTTGATCAACTCATGAGGTCTTTTTGGGCAGGCAACAAAAATTCACTGGGAATTCTCATAACGAAGCTTCTATTAAAGCAGATACAGGGGCCTAGCACCTCAACACAAACATTCGCGGGTACAAGGTTCCAGTCTGCACGTTCAAAACCCTTCTATCAGATATAATTTGTCAGAGCCTAAAATCCTGTTGCTTTGTACACCTGATTATGATGCTTAAAACATATGCGAACTGATTAACAGTGGCTTTCGCGAGTCAGCGATGCATAGTGGCGTAACTTGATTGTTTCTATGCAAACGAATGGCATTCTTCTACTTTACAAGGGTACCCGTGGAGTGAGTGGAGATATCCTATGAAGCACGTGGATTCCGGTGCCCATCATCAACGTTCTGGGAATTCCATCGGAGAGACGTCCACAAGAAACTGGAGAACAATTCCCACAGCCTTGAGGCTCGCCAACAGCCCCTTGAAGGCCTCTTCATTGTGGGCAGCAGCTTGCTCCTGTTCAATGTTAATCTGAGAATGCACGGAAGTGTACGCTGGATGACTGAGCTTACTTCGATGCTTCCCCAACCAATCAGACCCATGAAGACCTCTTTCTCAAGGTTTGAGCTTTTCCCATACGTGATCCCTTGAGCGGAAGTGGTCTCCGGGAAGCTATTCCAAGCTTCTTCGGCAGCAACGCTACTTTCAGCATCATTCATACTGACTTGAATGATTTCAGTCAGTCGCGATTTTCCGGCCTCCTTTGGTGTAATGGTAGTGTCAAAGAGCTGCAGAGTGGGCGGTCCATAACAAAGGTGCTTGATGGAGCCCACAAATGAGCCGAACGCGGGCCCTGCAACGAAGTTGTGGAAGGCCGAAGCTTCGCGCCACTCTATAGAACAAGTCAGATCGTGTTACAGTAATCTAGGGTACCTAGTGGTCTTACCAAGGATGAGAATCTCTCTGAAAGCATCGCGTTGATCCTTGCCGTTCTCGCTCAGCATCCAGCCACGGAACGCGCTTAGGAGGCCGGGGTTTGGGTCCGTGAATACTTTGGACGCAGTCGGCCACAGTCTCTCGACTTTATCGATGGTGGCCTTGTCAGGGTTCAGGGCCGGAAAGACGATCTCTGTGACGGCCATTCTGAAGACTGGATGTGCGTTTTGTCAAGAGATGCTCTTGAATATCTGGAACTGGGGTTTGGAATATGAAGACAAATTGATACTGGGTGTACTGGAGATGGGAGACAGAGAACAGGCAGAACGCTGCCTTTTTAGGCACTGGCAAACAAGAGGATCAGAGGCAACGAGGCACGGAAAACAGCCGAACTGTCTGCAAACCTTGGGGCTGTCATTGCGGACTTTGACCGCGTGGTCACACATCTCCGCAGATGTATGTAATCCTGCGGATATACATGGGTCACCTCGAGCAAATGAATCAGCATGGTAGTTCCTGATGCCGGGTCAGCGTAGCAAGTGGCTTACTTTGTAGTATGTGCCAGTCGCCAGAAGGCCAAGGGAGTCCTCGGAAGGTCTCGCCTACCCGGGAGAAAGTGGAGGGCGGAGCGGAGTTCCTTGGCGGAGAGTGGAGTCTAAGCCCAATGTAGCCCCCCTGCGGAGTGCATGTGTCTGGTCACCAATCTCACCCCACGCAAGAACCTGTATACCCTCTTATCAGGCTACTGCCTGGACTGTGGACGAGTCTTTCATGGCCCTCGATCACTGGCAAATTCCACCCCTCCACATCGAAGATAGAATAGATCAGCCACTACGCAATTCAACACCCGCAAGCGGCATGCCTACTCCGTCCTTATTGATCCGATCACGCCAGAAGTCGTGCATACAATGTGCCCGAGCGAAGCGACGCTGTCACCCACAGACTCCGCGGTGTTCCCGGTGTATAAGCCGAGGCCTCAAATGTGCTTACAAGAATGAGCCTCTCATAGACCAAACACGAAGCTGGCCAGCCGCCACGAGTAATTCAAGATCAACAACGGAGATTACCGGCCCAGGTTCACAGTATGAGAATTACGACGTGAATGGCGTAGTCGATGATGTCTCCTCGCTGCTGGCGCCGATGGATTTTTCGTTCAGTGACTACGATGTCAACCAATGGCTATGTTTGGATACCTCCCCCCCTGCGCCGTTTGCTCCACTTCCGTTGTACCCGTATCCTGAGACCGCTAAGATTGATAAATGGTCCACAAATCAGATACTGCTTGATATGAAAAAATTCCCCGCAATGTTTGCTTGCAGCCAAAAAACACCATTTATACATGCTCGACTTTATGAGACTTTTCTACCTGAGCCGATTCAAGACGCATTTGCCGTATCCGCCGCATATGCATCCAGGAACGCCGATACTGAAGACATGGCGCTACGTATCTTAGAATCTAAGGCTACTAGCCTGGCACAGAAGGATAATACCACTTGGTCCATCCAAGAGCAGCTCGCTGGCGTCCAGGCGTTGCTGCTCTTCCACATCATTCAGCTTTTCGACGGCGATATACGGCAGCGAAGTGTCGCCGAGAGTCACGACCATATCCTGGAAGCATGGACTATGCGATTACATTCGCTTTCCACCAACGAGGATCAATCCAAGGATTGGCGATCTTGGATTGCCGCGGAGAGTGTTCGTCGCACGGTTATACTCTCAATCATCGTGCTCGACATTTACTCTGTGCTCAAAAGGGGCTATTGCACTAATGTGCCCAAGCTTGCCATGCTGCCGTTTACTCTCAACGCTGAACTGTGGAATGCTACCTCCGCAGGAGCTTGGTCGGCTGATGCAGAGCCGGCAGGAGCGAAAACGGTCATGTACGGGGAATACTCGCAGGCGTGGGCAAGTGGCCAGATTGTAGGGAAGACGGAACGATTTCAGAAACTGCTACTTATACCTTGCTTGGGGGAGAAATATAAGGATGCTCTGGAGCTTGAGGAGTCAAAGTGCACTTGAAGGCGAGAACGTCTAGTCAAAATGAAATATGAAGCCTATGGAGAGAGATGGACGGAACACCATGGGTTGAAAGAGATCTTCCCCTCACGTCGTATCAGAGCAGCGAGCAAGGATCCCAATACTCTCCACTCTGTCGCAGCGCGAATGCAGCATCAGCAAATCCTGGACCTGCATTTAGCAAGAGGTCTCGGCGTTTTGTATGATCAGTAGGATTAGCAAGATCAGCAGGTTTAGCTGCCAAGAAATGTTTTCGCTAAGCTTTTTTAGCGGCGGGAGATAAGTAAATTTATCACAGTGCTAAAAAGGCAGAGAACCGGCTTTAACATCTGATACTTCAGTATCGTTGTATTAATAGCGATTGTTGCGTTCGTAAGGGTTCGCTCATTCCTCATCCTCAACTTGCAACTCATCAAAATCATCTAACAATTCCTCCATATCAATCTTCGGCACCTCTGCCACGTCATCCCCATCTGTCGACGTCTCCGCCACGCTCGCCGTCTCCAACCGCTCCATCCTCGCCCTCTCCTGCTTCTCCTGCTGCGCTTTGTACAGCGCCACCGTTCCCCGCAACTCTTCATCCTCCTCTACATCTCGCAGAAACATCTCGAAATCCCTCTCGATGCGCTCCTGATCCTGTTTCCGTGGTAACATCTCCCCTTCCTCCCTATTCATCCGCTTTAAGCGCCAATTCCTAGCCTTGCTCTTCTTCTTCCTCGCGTAAAATTTCTTGACGAGGATGACATCCGGGATGGTGGAGGCGTAGGTGCTGCTCTCTTCAAGCGCTTCGAAATTCGGGTTGTTGAAGTTGGTCCCGGTAAGGTGATAGCCCATTACCGAGTCTCCTGCGTGCAGCACTGCGCCGAGGTGCGTACGGGTCGAGTATGTGATGTCGTTGACCCCGAGGTCGGAGGAACGGGCTACAGTGGCTTCAGCGAGGTGGTAGCGGCCCTTGGTGGGGCCGAGGGGTTCGATATCCATGACCACGAACTCGACGAGCTCCTGGACATCCGCGAGGGAGGTGAAGGGCGAGCGCCAGTAGATTGGGGTGGATACGTCGGCGGTTTGAAGGGTGTTGGGGTCCATAAGGTTGATGGATGTGCCGACGCGGTGACAGATGGTCAGCGGGAAAATGTTTCCGATTTGCTTGGCAAGTTTGATTGGAAGGGCAACGAGGTCGTCTTTGCATATTGGCACTAGTTCGACGGAGAAGGAGAATTTGTACGACTTGGAGGATGTGTGGATGTCCATGGAGATCAATTCTTGGGACTTTTTGGATCGTACCGGCGCAACGGAGTTGAGGAAATCGACAAATTTCTCGGCGTGGTTTCTTTGGGCGTAGAAGAAGTCCAGGCCATCCTTGACTTCTTTGATATTTATGGTGTCCTTGTGGGCGGAGTGTTTGAGGATGAGCTGTTCGAGATAGAGAAAGGTTCGCTTGTGTGGCACTTTCTGTCGTACTTGGACAACAGCTCGCCATGTATTGGCAGTGAATGACTTTGCACAATCTGGGCACTGATGGTATGCCACGACATATTCAATCTCGAAAGTTTGCTGCAGTATTGTTCCCTCAAACGCCTCCTGCTGTATAGTAATCTTGACCTTTATCCTCCGCGAATGTGGCTCTGTCCATATGAAACTTGCGTCGATGATCCTGACCTTTGTAAGACCCCGTAGTTTTCGCAAGCACAATGCAAGAAGCTCTCTCGACTCCAGCGCAGCAGTGATCCAGTGAGCCGGTGGTTGAAGCCATCTTTCGCAGTCTCTGCATATGTGGAGTGTTGCTTCTCGGGGGATGCCTTGGGAAATGTCGACAGTGAGCTTAACACAGTCAGAACAGAGAGCGCCGGCAGCAGAAGTGCCATCTATCGGGGCACCACAGTTGCAACATAATATCCTGCGAATCATCAGCTTGTGTTTGATTCATTCTAGTTGTGTAGGAATGCTCACGTTGCTTCCTTTTGTGGTAGCAAAGGTCTTGATGCTAAGGAGACAGGAGCATCAATATCCATAGACATGGCTGGGATGTGTGACAGTAGTGGTCTCCGGTTGAATAGTGAAGAAGACGTCAAGGAGTGCATGGGAAGTGTGGATGTTCTCGCCTACCAAAATTGCCTCAGTTACTCAGACTCTATATACTAACACCCTTCGGGGTTAGCCGCTGCTGACTACGTACGCAATAGTTATAGAGTCTGAGCTCAAGAACGTATAATTTTCTTAAATACAGTTTAACTTTGATAATAAACCCTTAAATTCTCCTGCTTAACTTTTTTAACTCCAAAATTTACTTTTTACAAAGTTATAACAACAATAATATTATATTATTTTAATATAATAATAATCCAATTTATATAATAAGATATATACTTTTATTTAATAAGCTTAGAATCTCGAAATTCCTATTAGAAGAAAAGTTAGAATAATTTTAAAAAATTTTTTATTAACAAAGTCCAAAATCCAACCCTTCTCTAATAATAACAAGAATACCAAAAAGCTCCGTTATACCTCTCGGTATTTACCTTAATATAGAAGATTCTCCGATAGAGAAAGATATATAATAATATATATTTAATATTGAAATCTTGAAGTAAAGGTAAGAATTTGCAGAGGGGATTACCCGGAGCGTTATAAGGCTATAGTACCTAATAAGGAGGGTAGGGCAAGAGCCTAATACCCTCGCAGCTATCGTTTTGGCCTGGTGGCCGAACGGTAACGATCTTTACAGGCGTAGAGTTTCAACTTTTCTTTTGTACTTAGATAATTTTTTTTTTGGCTTAATAAAATCAGTCAACTAAGACGTCGTTTGAATATACTTGAGAAGGAGAACAATCTTTGTATAGAAAATATATAAATATTATATAATAAATATAGAGATATCAAAGTATAAGTAAAAAAATAAAAAAGGGAGAGCCCGGGCTCCCAGGCGCAAAATTTTAACTTTTCTTTTATATTAAGATAATTTTTTTTTAGCTGAATAAAATCAGTTAATTAAGACGCCGTTTAAATACGCTCGAGAAGGAGAATAATCTTTATATAAAAGATATATAAATATTGTATAATAGAAATTAAAATACAAAAATAAGGAAAGGATTAAGCCGTACTTAAGAAAATTATATATTCTTGAGCTCAGATTCTATAATTATTGCGTACGTAGTCAGCAGCGGCTAACCCTGAAGGGTGTTAGTATATAGAGTCTGAGTAACTGAGGCAACACCAAAAGACGTCACGCCAAGAGATTTGTCAGCCAAAGATTTCTGACGAAGAGCATTCTCCAATCCGAGGCATTGCATTTGATTCGATTCGTTAGACATGCACTGAAGCAGTTTCTTTTTTTTTGCAATGGGTACTGGAAGAGCGCTCCTGGCCTCGGCAAGGTGTCGCAATTGTCGCCTCTCTCTCCTGAACGCGTTCGCTGCCTCTGTTGAGCTCCCTCTTCGCCCACCACTCAGATCGACATATAACAGGGCGTCGACAGGGATAAGGCCCTCGAAACGCCAAACATACTCGAGCTTACACCGCTCGCTCGACAGCGAGCAACACATCCAGCAGAACGCTTTTCGAACACAGGTTGAAGAGGTAGAAACCGGAAAGGCAGCAGATGGGAACGAAGAGAATGGGGAGGAGGATAACACAGAACTGTATGACGGTCTCGACGACAGCACCTCCAAACCTTGGTATCTTCAAGTTGAAACGCCTACGAGAGACTCCAATTCGTTGCTACAACGCCAACAATTACCCGAATTGCCACCAGACCCTCCACCACTACTCGAGCCTATGCTTAAACACATCTCTGTAGATCTAGGAATCGATGATCTCACTCTCTTCGACCTTCGAGACCTCGACCCACCACCGGCATTAGGTGCCAATCTACTTATGGTCTTGGGAACAGCACGAAGTGAGAAGCACCTGCATGTTTCGGCAGACAGGTTCTGCAGGTGGCTCAAGACTACCTACAAATTATCACCTTACGCCGATGGTCTACTTGGTCGGGGCGAATTGAAATTGAAGTTGAGAAGAAAAGCTCGTAGAGCCAAGTTGTTGAGCAGCGTTGGATCTTCTGAACAAGGAAATGTGGATGACGGAATCCGGACTGGGTGGATTTGCGTCAATGTTGGCACCATTGAGGATGGCAGGAAAACGAGTATGAAAGTCGCGGAACAGGAGGATTATGTTGGCTTTGGCGACGAAGGTGGTGGTGCTAAGGTCGTCATTCAAATGTTGATGGAGGACAAGCGAGAGGAATTGGACTTGGAAGATCTATGGGGGAAAACATTGAAGAGGCACAAGCGGAAGGAAGCCAGGATCTCGGAAGGCCCCGACCAGATCGGCATGGAGCAATATCCTAGTCAGCACGACGCACTCACGCATTGACCTCTCGTTCCCACCATAAAGCCTATGGAGGATGGCAGCATCTCCCCATGTGCGGCGGCCGTCATCCGATTCCGAATGAGAGGCATGGGAACCATGACGAACAAGAGGAGCCCAAGACGGATCGCCATCGAGTAGCACCGTATTTGGAGTGCGTTTGATATATTCCGTGGACCCAAGTCACACAACGAAATTTCTACCATGCTTGGCCACAGCGGATGGAAAGGCAAACGAGCTCCTACCATGCAGGAGTCTCTTATAGGCGCATCCAGAATATGGATCGCGAATGACCACCAAAGGAGTCCGGCGTGGAGGTGACTGAATTGGCCAAGGGAACCTTCTCTTTGCCGACCCTGAGTTATGAAGCATTGACCTTAGTGAGCTATTTCCGCTTGGGCAGAATGAAAAGCCATACGGCTGTCAATCGTCCTTTATGATGTCTACACCTTTTATGTCATCGTCCAACCAATGGCCTTCCCAGTTGTACTTCAGGACCTCGTCCCCCCAAGAAACCCAACCAGTGGTCAAGTTCCTCGCAAAAATCTCCAAAGCTCGGTACTCTCCACGATGTTGCATAAATGGGTCGATGAGCTCCTTTAGATTTGGTTTCTGGGAATGAAGACCTGGTACAGCAACAATCACTCTCCTCTTCACATCTCTTCGTGCATCTACTGTGCGGTGAGCCGTATCCATGCTCCCGTTTCTCCTACCAATCAAGAGTGTCTCGCATGGCTTTCTCCAGATACCATCAATCTCAGTCACTGGCTTTCCGTCAATGGTGACCTTCAACCAGACCCACTCCTCGATGGTTCTTACGTTCCATGTGCGAAACGCATCTAGTGCCTTACCCCTTATGCTCTCCTTGTTTGTTATCCAGATCGCTACTAAGCCATCTGGTGCGATATGCTGCTCAAGCAGCCATCCCAGCGTCTCCATAGGATCGTCGTCAACTCGCATGGGACTGTACGTTCTTGAGCGACGCACTGAGCGATTACCCCATGGTGGGTCGAGGAGGGTGAAATCAAACTGGCCCGGGCCCGCTGCGGTCGCCTCCGACGGATTGGGGTGGAGGGATAGAGCCGCCATTGAGAATGACGTTGCAGTGGAAGGATTGACTTTCGAGAGGAAGAAGCTTGCAAAAGCGGAAATGTAATAACTCGAGCGGATTGGGTGCAGTTGGACCATGGCAGGACGCAAGTCTTTGTTGCAAACAAGTCTACCTTGCATTTCAGATTTTGGAAGGGAGTGACGCCAGCGGGACTATTGGGAGGCAGTACAAGAGGTGGTTCGGTCTGCCACGTCCGTCGGTTCTCCTCCAGGATAATCAATTGGGGTTCTGGCTCAAGGGCTCCTTCGGCCAAGTCATCAGGGTTAATTGAGCGATCGAGAGTCTTGGGATCGCTGGCCTTTCGAGTCTCATTATGCCGCGGCTGCTTGAACGGTGAGATTATGCGTTGCAGGCACCAGTCGCTTTTCCAAGTCCGACCAATCTCGTCCAAAGCTTGACGCAGAAAGTCCCCAAGAAAGACATCATTAGTCTGCTCTGTCATACGCAGAACATTAGCCCTGGCTTTCTCCGACTTCGGCTCCGTGGATGCATATGGCTTCTTTGGTGGCGGTGAGCAGTACAGGCTTTTGGTATGCGGGGAATCTGGAGTACCTTGGGCCAGGGAGATGGATCTTGGGATGTCAATGAGGGTGATTGTTTGAGCGGCATTTTGATAGAGAATCGCAGTATTTTGAGTATGTGGGGTCTCCATGGATGCTGCTACTTGCAGAGGAGGTTGAGTGTAATAGAAGGAAGTCCGTCTTTTTCTGGTAGCAATGACACTGCATAGTATCTAGGAGTGGACCAGGATCGAGGTGATTATACACCTCCATAATTCATGACAACAAACCCCCACCCTGATCGTCATCATGTAGTGTGAGCTTGGAAACCAAGGAACGAGATCTTCAGGGGTTGTCTTTCAAAAAAAATTCCGAATCACATACCAGACATTTGCTTGTTTTTGATGAAAACGAAGCGAAAGAATGAAAAGCCGCCAAATTTCTCGGCTATTCTTGACTTAATATCGATATTTAGATCGTATGCCATCCTACGTCACACTGCCGAACAATTTTTTACAGGTATTCGACAATTTTCATAAGATGTACATTTCATATCAGCATTGTTGATCCTGAGTTAGGCTCCTATTGGTATGCCCCAGGCCCATCGAGGCCATGCAGCAGAATCAGCAGACCCCGCACAGTCACCGGAGATGGACAGCAGGAGAGAGCAGGACAACAAAGGTGGATCTACCAACACACAACCCGCCAACGAAGGTACGATAGCATCAAAGGCGGCTGGGAGCCAAAGACACAGGAACAAGCAGAGTCTAGACTATATCCTGAAAAGTGGCCTAGCTGGTGGATTGGCAGGATGCGCCGTATAGTCCCCACTACGCCGACATTTCAGGTCTCTAGCTCACAATATTCCCAGGCCAAAACAGTTGTAGGCCCTCTGGACCGCGTCAAAATCCTCTTCCAGGCCTCAAACCCCCAATTCGCAAAATACACCGGCTCCTGGTTTGGCGTTGTAACGGCCATGCGTGACATCAACGACCAAGAAGGTGTCCGCGGGCTCTTCAGAGGCCATTCAGCGACCCTTCTCCGCATCTTCCCCTACGCATCTATCAAATTCGTAACCTATGAGCAAGCACGCTCTCTCCTCATCTCCTCCCCTTCTCAAGAAACACCGATCCGCCGCCTCCTCTCCGGTGCCATCGCAGGCGTAACCTCAGTCTTCATCACCTACCCTCTCGAAGTTATCCGCGTACGACTCGCCTTCGAAACAAAGAAAGACTCTCGAAATTCACTCAGGAGTATATGTCACGAGATCTACCATGAGCGATCTCCCAGCATCCCATCCCCATCCGCATCAACACCAATTGCCGCAATAGCAGCTACAACGCCCCGATCCGGTCTTGCAAATTTCTATCGAGGCTTTTCCCCAACTCTAGCAGGCATGCTGCCTTATGCCGGCATGTCTTTCCTCACACATGACACTGCGACTGATTGGTTGCGTCTCCCCGCCGTTGCGCGGTACGCAACCACCAGACCACCTGGCCGAGATCCGTCCAAACCGCCCATACTCAAGTATTGGGCCGAACTCCTCGCAGGCGGGGCCGCGGGCTTGGTCTCCCAGACCGTGTCGTACCCGCTTGAAGTGATCAGGAGGAGAATGCAAGTTGGTGGTGCGGTAGGAGATGGGCACCGCCTCGGGATGGCAGAGACGGTGAGCAGGGTGTGGCGGGAAAGAGGTTGGAGAGGGTTCTTTGTGGGGCTCGGGATTGGGTACTTCAAAGTTGTGCCAATGGTGGCGGTCAGCTTTCTCGTGTATGAGCGGATGAAGGTCGTTTTGGGGGTCTGATGTGAGCATGATTGACAGGCTAAGCGTGGCGTTGGCGGAAGCTTTTTGGGTACTTGAGGACGGCATTGCGAACAGGCGACAGCCTGGCATCTTGATTTGTATGGCACTTGGATATACACGTAGGGTGCAGTACTCCCTTAACTTTCCAGCATCTCATCCACAGCTCCCCATCTCATCTGCCTGTATATATACATACTGTTTATCTCCTAACTCCGCCCTTCCGACAATATCACCCTGCCTGAGCCATCAACTCTCAACTATCAACTTCCAACTCTCCTCGTCCCTGCTTCTCAACCCCTAATCTCCGCCCCCCTCAGCCATGAACACCTGGATTGCCCTCCCCATCACCCTCGCCCTCATCTACCGCGCCTACTCCCACCGCTCCCTAACCCCCCTCGGCATCACCGCCGCC
>JAABUQ010003850.1_pt1 | contig 26597 bp, 38 predicted proteins | sample 5560001 | NCBI WGS metagenome assembly JAABUQ01 (sample SAMN10711888, study PRJNA513371) | rock metagenome | isolation source: Antarctica rocks | place: Antarctica: Victoria Land, Finger Mt nord | collected 2015-12-18 | reverse complement strand
CCACCCCCCCATAGCCCCCGGTGGTACAAGTTGCGGAAGGATGTATAGTTCTTTGGTGCACGCGGGCGACTCCAGGGTCTTGGAATAGTCCAGAGGGAAGTCAACTCCAAGAAACGAGGGTTGGGAGGAGGGCTATTCGCGTAATACTGGGCATGGATATGAACTATGAGTGCTATCAAGTAGGACAATAACTGCCCACTGTGGAAGCTGACAGAGTAAAGACCTCGAGGTGAGCACGAGCAGATGGGACACAGCTCGAATCTTAGAATTCTGACAAGGCTCTGGCCTTGAGGTGTAGAAGCTAGCACGACCTCATCATCGCATGATCTTCGTTGCACTCAACGTCGCTCTTGACCACACGAGGAGAATAAAAGGATAATGGTGCAAGGTGCTGTTCCTGAGAGAGCAATAACCCTCGAACATCTACTCTCGCTTGTCTCGGTTACGCTCAGCTTGGAACAGCCGCTTTAGATCTAGTCGTAAGTTTAATCCCAAGAGGGTTAGCTTAATCTGGTTAGTCTCTAAGTCTCGAGATGCGTGCTGCAGGATGATCAACTCCCCATACAGCATCTCTACCAACAGCTCCAGCAATTAGTGCATCTTGCCGCAAAGCACACCCTCGCTGTTTCTTTTAACTGGTCAAGCTTCGAGCCTGGCCATCGGTGGGCCTCTGTGGTTCCAAACATGCATGGCCTTCTCCACTTTGATATCGTGAGAGAAATATATGTTCGATGCATATTCTACAGCGATCAAGAAGAGTCCTTATTATCCGAGCAGTCCGAATGGGTTATGTCTTCCTAGTGGCAACCTCAAGCGGCCTACTCCTCTGCAGCAGCGGGCGCAGAAGTGATAGGTTGGTGTGCGAACGTGGGGAAGGCACCGTGTATATCCCCTGCTGTATCGCAAGCTCACACCCGTCACCTCTGACTTCAAGAAAACCCCCCTCTTTACATAAATGCGAACACCTTCCACAACGCAGTCTACCTCCCCCTCACCTTCCCCAAAATCAAGCCCACATGCCTCCCCTCCCTGCCTCCAATCTCAACATCCATCCCCTCCACCCTTCTTCCTCTGCTAAGCCCCCTTCCACCCTACCACTCCCTCCCCACTCCTAGCACACACTCCCTCTCCCCGCTCCCAACAAACCCTTCCTCTACCCACTCCCACCAGCCAAATCCACCCCGCAATCGCCCAACTCATCCATACCCACTTATTCCCCAGCCGCAATACCACCTAATCGAGTAAGCTTACTGAACCCCCCCCCCCCTCCCCTGTGGTCGGCACAAAAGGGATGTGAATACGGCAGGCAGATCGATAAAACCGCTGCATAGATGGGAGCTTTATTGCATGCGCGAAAAGGGAGGGGGTTGGGCTTGGGTGTGAGGTGGTATGGAATTAGGATGGCGGTTGTGGGTGGGTTTTAGATATTGAAGGAGAGGGTGGCTGGGTGAGAGGGAGTGGGGTGGTTGCCCTTAGGCAGTGGAGGGGCTATGGAATCAGAACGGGGGAGGGGGATAAAGGGGGATGTAAGACGGAGGGGAGATCGCGGCGAGGTTGTGGCTGGGTGGTGGAGCGCGTAACGGGGTGTTGGACTCTTCTATAGAAACTGGGTTTCCGGGATGGGGGAGTCGGTGGGGTTTTTCCCTTTCAAAACGAGCAGAGGCCCAGCCAACCACATCTCCCTCTAATCCTCCTTCTCATGAAATCAACACAGCGGGCGAGATCTTGTTTTTCATTCACTGCAGCTGCAGGAGTATAAGCTACGTCCTCATTGATCGTGTCAAGAGAGCGTGGAGTGCGATTCCGGGCTATGTACACGGGCAGGCGAATCCGGATCCCTCCCGAAAAGAAGAACTCGTCTAGTATAGCTCAATTGAGGAGACGAAGATTGCCTGTCCGTCCGTGGAGAGCGGGCCGACGGCGACGTTAGATGTCTGTCGAGTCATTCACGAAAGAAAGATGCAAACACATCGCAATGCCCAACCCGCCCCACCGCAATGCCCTCTACACCCGCCTTGCATGCACCCCTCTCAGCAGCCCATGCCCATGCCCCCCCGCTCCCGCCCTCCTCACCTTATCCGTGCGATTATCATGGCACTTCCCGCCAATACAGATGAAATCGCCATGACAATCCGTCTTCGCGGTACAAGCATCGCCAATCATCCCGGGCCCAGAGCCATAGATCATGCCCGGAGTCCACTGGCCGGGAGGAGCGGAGTAGGCGCCTGTTCCCCCCCCGCCGGAGGGGCCGCCGGAGGGGGCGATGATGCTGGCCAGGGTGGTGGGGGTATCGGAGGAAGGAGGGGGGAGGGAGTTGGCGGGGTCGGCGGCTTTGACTTGGTAGTTTGCGTTGGCCTGTAGGGAGGGGGAGGGCGAGGGGGGGAGGAAAGGTTGGGTGGTTGGGTTGCCGTTTGGATTGCCGACTGGGGAGGGGGAGAGTGCGGCTTGGTTGGTTGGGCTACCGCCGGGGTTGCCAACGAATGATGGAGCAGAGGAGGCGGGAGGTGCGGCTTGGCTGGCGGGGCTGCCGCCTGTGTTTCCGCCGCTGCTGCCGGAGCAGGAGCCGGGGTTGCTGGGGAAGAAATGTTGGGTGTCGGTGTTGACTCCGATGGGGGGGGCGAGACATGTTCCGCCCGTGGGGTCGAGGTTGGCCACTGTGAGGGTAATGTGAGATGGGTCGATGGAGGAGAGAGGGGATTACGTACGCTGGGTAGGTAGACCAGGGCCGGCGTCCATGACAATGTCGTATGGACCCCTGGCGCCCCATAAGCTTGCGCAAGTATTGTTATGAGAATTCGGGATATTGTTTGCGTCTGTAGGGTTGTCGCCAATCCAGAGATCGACAATTACTTGGCCATGAGGATAGCCGTTGTCTGATGTTCCAATCAGCGAAATGAATCTGGCGAGAGTGGAGCGTCACATACCCGCTGCCACGCATTCGTCGGTATAGCGGAAGTATTTCTTCAAGAAAGGAACGTAGTACACGTGGCACTGCTTGAAGTCCTTGTTGGCCAAGGCAGTGGCCATCTGAGCAGGGTTTCCGTAGCTGCCATCGCCTGCCAACTTTATCAGAAGGAGCCTCTTCTGCTCTGGGTACCCCAAGCATACCTGAATTGACCATAGCGCCTTGGGTGTCAATTTTGGTCTCGCCGTCGCAACCCCATTTTGACATACTGCCGGCGCTAGATAGGCCATAGACGGTGTAGCTGACATCGTGCTTGACGCTGCAGCTATCCTGAGCGAGAACGATCTGAGTACCGAAAAGAACAACAGGCACGGTGGCCTTGATCAAAGAGGAGAACATCGTCTTGCCGGAAGAGAGTGTGGGTTGATGTACAAAAATGAATGACTGGGTTCAACAAGCAAAGGAAAGAATGACTGGCCGGCAGATATTCTCGCACTAGATGAGGAAATAGGATGGTGGTAGAGAGGTGGGTAAGAGGGAGTCTGCGGCGCAAAGGAATATATATCATCACGTAAATAGCATTTTAATTACCAAAATTGATCTAGATCCAACATCCCACAAGCATTTCTCACATGCTGTGAGATGTCAGCGGCGATGATCTCTACGTGCAGCGATTCATGGCCGCGGCGTGGGCGGGTGTGGGATACAACCTGGCGCAGAGTTCAGGAGAAGGTCAGGATGGTGAACGAAGGGCTGGTTGGTGGTTGGCTTTGACTGAAACACAACCGGTCGGATATTAGCACTCCCTAAATCGGCAGTGGCTGCAGCTAACGATTAGGTCAGCGTCATGCGGGGGCTTAAGAGTATTTCAATGGTTTCATGAGAGAGATTTCTGTTTCTAGATTTCATTTGTGGGGAAATGGTGGTTGTGGTCTGTCTCTCCAAAGAGTTTTGAAGGGTCTTCGCCTCGAAATTGTACGCATGGACACATGATATTCCATGATATTCCATCCCTTGGGAGTTGGTATGAAATGGGGATGTTGTTGCTGACGAATGTAAAGCCAGCTGACAGGGGGGCCTGAGTAAGGGAAAAGAGGGGTATGAAACCGCTTGGCCACGCACGGCGTTGCGGGTTACGGGCCTGGAGATCAACGATCCTACCAAAGCATTGAGATGCACCAATTATAATGAATGAGCTAACGTGAAGAATTCTACGTTGCTGAGGGCTGAGCCCCCTCGTCGGCGCGATTGCCTGGTCTCGCAAGGACGATGACGGAGGCGTCCCACGTCGAAGCGTCTCTTGAGACAAACATAAGTATTGTACTGTATGTTAGTCTGTTGCTGCTGATTTAATTGAAACACCCTAAACGTCTCATGAGACACCACCCACGAGAGTTGGCGAGGCCTGATTGTGCTCGCACTCTTCATTTCGACAGTTGACGAAGAAGCATTCCATCTTCTTTGTCGTTCGATGGCATCAGCATACACATCGGCCGAAACAAAAAGACTCTACCTCATGCACGATTGTGATTAATGTCTCACTGCACATGATACAGGACGCTGAAGACTGCAGCCACGAACAGCGTCCAGGCTGTCAGTGCTACATGGAATCATCATCCTAGTCGTAATATGTTGATTACTAACACGAAGATGCGTTCCGCGACCTCTGCCGAACAACGACTCCAGATGCCAATACAACAATAGTCATTGTGAAACCGAGCTCAGATTGATGCGTGACTGCAGGTCGTTCCCAAGATCCAACCGAATGCGTAGAGGAGCATGAAACATTTAGTAACGAGTAGGCCCGCAAGCCAACATCCGACCTTCCTCCGCCACCTGCGACTGGCCCTGAGGTCTACAGCCAAATACGCGATCAAGGCTCTCCGAAAGACCTTCCCTATCATGGGACACACCAACGCAGTCAAAATGAGCATGACGCAGTTCGAAAGCCTTAAAAAGTCGTTGCGATCACAGACGCCTATGTGTCCACATCGCTCACAGCTTGCGCATTACCGGCGCCAATGTGCTGCGGATACCGATAGCTCAGATTTTCCTTTCCCAAGCCGCCTCGCTTCGCAGAAGAACGTCCCAGGATCGGTACGGATAAGTCATAGATAAGTCATCCTGCTGGGTTGAACAAGAGCATTGCAACACACACGTCAGAAAGACCGCGCCGGCCCTCGAAATGTCTCTTGGGAGATAGTGTGGCTGTGGCCCTGCCGATGGCCAACTTCAAAGATATGAGTAAGGTCAGTTGCCCGGACCACCAACTCGCAACTATAGGATGACACAACAATGCTCCGGAATCTGCGTGTTTATGCAACTATCAGCAACTCAACCATTGCAAACGTGAGCAATACACAACCTTCTCGGTGGTAAAATGCCGACAACGACTGCATCGAATCTCCACAACACGCAGGGTGGATGGAGTTGAGTGATGCAACTCCAGGAGGCTTTGCTCTATCTACAACTCACAACAAGTCACCTTCCAAACTTGATGGAACACAGCCTCCCAATGATCCAGTTCCTAGTATTGGTTTCCTACACTACACAAAGCGGGGTGGATCAGTTTGTACAACACCATAGGACATCTTCTGATACACTGCTCAAGAGCCTGTACAAAGCGCTAGGAACACGATGCCCTCTATCATTATGCCCAGATCCCCAACAGTAGGCAGATCACTCGGTCACTACCTCGTCTACCATCAGGCCTCTACCAATACCCCAGTCAGACGGTAAATTGGCCATCTCCTCCTTTCCGATGCTCCTAATTCCTTTCTGCGCATGTTCAACCCATCAATGCCGAGCCTCTACAGCCGAAGGCCGATGAGCATTCCCATCACGTCCCCTCTCTCACATCAGCAAGCTCTGTCCATCGGCCGTCCCTCTTCGAGCTGACGGTCGAAGGATAGCCGAAAAACAAGTCGTGACACTAGAGCTGTCTCCCTAAGTCTTACACATGTTTCCCGATAGAGTGCCCGGCAGCGAGTCTCTTATCGTTTTTTCTCACCTCCTGTCGCATCTTATGTAACTTCCAAAGCCTACAAAGCCCTTCGTTCTCGTGCTTCAATTCAAAGCGACACTACGTAGGCTTCTGAGACCGAGAATGTGGTCGTATGAGGGGAAGGATGTTGGACCGCTTCGCTGAGCTTACGATTGAGGAGCGGGCTCGACGCGAGCCCGCCATTGGTGGAAAGGGGCAAGGGAAGGCGGCATTCCTGGGAGGAGCCGGGCGGCAATGATTTGAAAGGGCGGGCGCTGGGAGGAACATCTATTCGGTAGGCAAAGGGTAGGCCTTACGAAGAACAGGCCAGAGGGTCTCATATGAAGCGCGGTAAAGATGATGCTTCGAGGCCTGTGATATTTTCGCTTCCTCCCGTGGGCGTATGCGGAATGGTATTTCTTCGTCTTCTTGTTCCTACCCGCTCGATTGACGAATGGCTTGCTACTCCTTGAGGGAGAAAATGCTTACAAGATCAGCACGAGGGTGTCACCTTCAGCGATCTTAAGCCATCGTCTCCATCAGATCGAGTTAGGGAAGAATTCGAAGCGAGGATTCGCAGGACTGGTTTTTATGGAAAATGGCGCCATTGGATCGTAAAACGTAATGACTGGCGGGGGTTCGGCGAGAATGTATTTTACACCTTGCGAAGAGAAAATCAGTGGGTGCTTGAAATCATGATATACCCATCTCGAACATCTCCTCAGTGACGATCAGTGCCCCAGCAGGACCTGTGCGATGCATGAGTATTGTAGGTATTGAAATGTAGATTAGCATAGGCCCAAGCTCCCCAAAAGGTAGATCCGCAGGATTCAGTGTAGTTTACATCCTGGATGCGCAGGCTTCATCATAGTACGCCTGAGCGTATTCAATTGGCGCAAAGTTTGCCTGCAACACAAATTTGCAATTGTCCGTCTCTCCATCAACATTCTCTACGTCTTTCATCTCTCTAACGATCATCGTGCTGACAGATATCTAAATGAGATGTAATCATGATTGAGCCCCATCAGTCTGCTCGCGAGGAATGAAATGGCATGGAATCCATGGCTATCTGCAACTCCCCCAAATCCCATCATCTGCAACACTTCAAACCCACCTCCCGTTGTTTGGCAGCGTTGCCTGAATGCTTAGCCCCCTGGGCATCGACCCGAGAGGGTCACGCGATGATGGCAACAGCGTATTGTATGTGGCGTTAGTGTTGGAAAAGATACAGACCAGACACCATCGGCATATCCAGTGCCCAATATCCGGATACGGCTAAGCGAGGTCGTCAAATGCCTTGCGAGGCTTATTCATGCGTCCGATACTGATGGCGGGAACATTGCAAAGCCCGAGCGAAGGATTTCATTCCCGAAGGATACCCCCTACATCCACCAACATCTCAGGCGGGGGTAAGCTCTTCGTGGGGTGACAGTATGGACCCCGTCTCCGCTCTGCTGTGCCGTGGAAGGACTTTTCAAGGACTCTAGAAGGACTTTTGTTCTACTGTTGTTCTAGCTGCAAACATGAAGGAATTTCCTTGCCACCTACAGCATTTGCCCCAGCTGACGTGGTCTCATCCTGCACAAGGATTTGCACCGTTTCACAGTCTTCTAGAGGTTACACAAACAAAAGATAAGGGATCATTGGCAATGGTATCTCCCCTGGTACGGTGCATCTCAACGATTCTCACTTTCCAACATGACGTTATCTTTGTGCTTTGAAGCTACCATGGAATCGCAACGAGAAACAAGGCCAAGTATCTCCAGACCCCACCTGAATGGTAGAATCGTGGGGGTTACTACGTCGGTCCAATTAAGGTATCGCCATTAAAGGCAAGCTCAACGACCAACACCGAGAATAGTTTCGATTCGCAACAGATATGACAATCAGCCGTCTATCTACCACTACTAGGGCAATCTTTTATCAATTTGTTTCCCTCGCCATGCATGTTCTAACCTTTCCAACCCCCGAACCTTTCCAATAATATCAGCTTTGTCCTGGGCAGTTAGGCGCGCAACCTTCAGATTGACGGATCCACTCTTGGACTGGGCAATCCACTCTTCCAGGCTATGACCAGTTCAAGAGGATCGAGTGCTCGTTGGGGCAGCTGGCTGTCTCACGCAATCATTCTAGAAGCCTTACGAAGAGCCAAAGTCACAGTCACCGTCCCGAGCGGGCCTTTCACCTGTCAGACGCAACATCTTGCCTTCACGTTCCTCATACTTACGGTGAATTGATTACCCCGGGGGACAATCGCCCCACAGTATTGCCTACACGTCGTGGCCGCGCCAGATCTCGTCGTCTGTCTAAGCCGCCCTTGTCGTACTAATTATTTACTAGACCTGTCCAACAGTGGGGACGAGACGAATAGGATTCCGGACCTGCCAAAATATACTTCCCGTGTCTCTTTTTGAGACTCTTTCAACAATTCGTAAGTGTGGGATCCTCCGGACACCAAATCTCTCAACATTGGTTGACTTTACTGCGCGATTGGGCCAAAGAACGAATGATAAATTGGCCCGTACATGGTTAGCTTCAATTGATCATTCACGCACGGTGCATTGCTACCCGGCCGCAGCTACCGTCTGCTGGTATTCAGAGCACGTTTCACTAGGCTTTCTCCAACCCTGCTCCAGGTCGGAAGATTCCCAAGAGATATATTAAATCTCGGTCGTGGAAGCTTTCCTGCACTCTACCAGCCGTCACTTCCTCCACGCCCTCATGTCACAGCTCCAGACGTCACCATGTGTTGCGTCTTCGTTCCTTCATCTGGCGTTCTCTTCCTCACATTCTCTTTGTACTTTGCTGCTTCAAATGCATATTTCATCACTTCTTGGGAGAGGTCTATGATCTGGGTTGATCCGAGTGTCACTTCACTAGCCGCACAGACATCAAGTACAGTCTGGTCATCACCTTCCTCTTTTGGAACCAAGGCGAGGACTGGACCCAATGCATCGGAAGATGGCTCCACCGCACACCAGGATTTCAGTATCTGGCCCAATGCATCATGCACAGACTCGACTGCTACGTCGCCGCTAGCTGGATCTGGTAGCACAAGTTCGGGAACGTCTCGCATGGCGACCACTGCGCCAGCTTCTACACAGTCCTCGATCTCGGGTCAGAACCTCAGCAGTGGATGGGGTAAATCCTCACAGACGTCGACGCCTGGAATGAATACCCCATCGGATACCTCATGCTCCGAATCCCTCACCAGCAACACGTCTCTTAAAATTGTAGCATCAGCATCAGCATCAGCATCACATTCCTCCAAATCCGCATCCAATACTGCATCAACTCTTATCAGTACTAAAACCGTGACCTCATGTTCGGAGTCGGGAAACACTTTATCATCTGTGCCATCAGCTTCCCCAAGCTTCAGCCTCCAAGGCACTATTCTAATCTCAACCACGACCATAACGATTATCTCAAACCCTTCCTCCCCGATTCTTAATCCGTCTGAGTCGCCTTCATCGACCCCTTGCTCCAAGTCTGTTGGTAGCCCTAATTCAATCACTTCGGACCTAGTTCAAAGTGGAACATCAAGTAATGGACTTCCACTTTTCCCCAGCCCTGTACCACCTTTTCCCTTTCCTGGTCATTCCAACACTTCTTCAAGCTCGAGCTATTTACTGCTTTCAACCAATTCTGTTTCATCAATTTCGACTACTTCCTGTCTAGAGATAACCAATTCCACATGGATCGTCTCGAGATCAACATCAAGCTCAAGTGCGAGTGCTAGAACGAGTCAGCCAACAGCTACACTGGGATCATTCACGTCTGCCTCGAGCTCGACCACTTTCAGTTCAACTTACTCGGCTCCAAGTTTCTCAGGAATCGGGTATGAAGGAGGCCATACTTCAGCAAGCAGTCACAGTATCTCAAGCTCGACAATTTTTCTCGGACGGAATGCAACATCCTTAACAGCAAGCACTCATGGGTCTTCTTCATCTTCAAGTCCTAGTATTGTTTCGTCGAGCTCAAGTACTTTCAATACTAGCACACTTCATCCTACCAGCGGGATATCCTCCCATCCAATTTCCTCGAGCGCACAGACCAATTCCTCCAGCTCAAGTACTATCGCTAGAAGCACGGGCTCTTCTACCATAAGGACCTCGATTGCAACTTCAAGTTCCTCGCCTTCACTGAATACTACCTGGGCATCCTCAACTCGGTCGTCACAAATACAATCCAGCAGCTCGAAAGGAAGCACGTCGTCATCTTCACCACCCATTACCTCGACGTTCTCCACCAGCATTCGCAGCGGTCCACGCAATACGACCTCATCACAGTCCTCTTTTGTTACAAATAGAAGTCCATTCCACAACACCTCTACACTTTTCAAAACCTCTGCCGTTCCAACGTCGACGACCCCTCCCCCAATAGGTGGAACTTTTTCGATCATCCCTACCTACCCTGTAACTTGCAACGCCACTACCATAGGTTATTCATCAACCAAGCCACTCCAGACTGGAGAAATCATAATCAACAGCACAATTGGTTGGGGAGCCGCCAACTCAAGATGGACCTTCAATGCAGGAGAAGGTGTCAAGATTGACCGCATCAATACCACTACCCTCCCGGGTAACTCGCAATCAGAAAAGTTTATTCAAAACGCTGATGGATCTTGGACTATGACCGTAGTGCCAAATATGCGTACGACTCAAACATTGTGTCTATCCTTCACTTTGGCTTGGAAACTGACACTTCTTCCAGCATCCCTTCCGCTGATGGCGATTACAAGCGGTTCAACGAGTAAAAATTCTTTCCCGTTGACGGTCACGTCTATGATTCCATGCGATAAGCCTGTGGCTCAACAATGCAATGATAGTTTCAGTGATCTCACCCCAGACCAATGGGTTGCATTCGAAGTAAGCTGTGCTGCTCCCTGGTCCTCTCACTTCTGACTGGATCTCCAACAGGTCGATGATTTTGTGGGGATGATAACAAAAGAGTTCGCGACCGGGAACAATGGACCAAACTTCTTTGGATGGTTCATGGCAACATACGTTGGCGATACTATCAAAGCGCCCTGTAAAGTTGATCACGACGGTTCGAGATCCTCAATGTGTTGCGACTTCAACTTTCCATACTAATCGGCACCTTAGGCTGCCAACCTTTGAGTGTACCATGTACATTCGTCAAACCGGGCCCCTATCAACGGCAAGCGTTCTTCGTTGTGACGGCTATGATCAGTGCGTAGCAACCCCAGCATGACTGCCATTTCTCTAACTTGTTCCTTGAAGCCTTGAGCCGCTATCTTCGATACGTTTGGCTGGCATATGAACGCGCCAGAGGCGATCTCCAAACCGAATTAGCGACTTGGACCACCGCCTTCATCGTTCCCCAAAAGACCCAAACGTGGCAAAATGTCGTTGCCATCACCGCCTCCGTCTTCGGCTTGCTCGCCGTCATCGGTTTCGCCGCCGGTCCGTTCATGCCAGTGGCTGCACTCTTCGGTCCCCTTGTCGTCGGCGCGATCGGCTCAGCCTTCTTCGGTGTCAACGCCGTCCTCAATACTGCCATCAACTCCGCAGCTGCCAGTGGCGCCGCCGGCGCCGTCGAGATCCAATTTATCGGGTACGCAAACGCTGACAAAGCGATGGGCGCCTACATCAACGCCAGCGAGCAAGGGCTCATCGACACCCACAACGCCTACTTCTTGCACGCCACCAACCTCTCCGACGTGCTCCGCGGTGGGCTTTTCGTCGCCAACAGCCCCATCGCCGAACTCTCGGACGGCGATTTCAGCGGCGCTGTCGCCCAGGCGGCAGATTGGTTCGACAACACCATGATCTGGGGGCTGATCAACCAAGCCTGGCGCGACGGCGACAACTACATCACCTTCCTACCCTACGGGCCGGTAAAATGGTATAGTGGCAAAACGGTTCAATTCACGGCCCAAATGTGCCACGACCAATTCCTGGCCAATAAACACTGGAACGGCACCATCTACGGCTCCTGCGACGCCGGCCCCCCGGACCACCCGGGCTTCGCCGCCTTCATGGTCTCCCAACAGCTCAAAGACTTCAACACCTACAACAAAAAATCCTACTACGAAGTCAGCTACTCCTACCAAGGCTACACCTTCAACCCGAACGACGTGCTCAAAGCCTCCCTCAGCGGCTTCTACCAATACGGCTTCGACTACAACGCCACCATCGTCCCCGTCGGGCAGCTCCTGACAGCGCAGAACGCGCAACCCTTGGAGGGGTATCAGAACCGCAAAGCGTCTTCGCCGGGTATGTTCAACCTCCCCGTGTGCATCATCGACGACACGAGCTACGTCCCCGGATGCACGATAAGCAACTGGGGCAACCGCAATGACCCGTGCTACACGAGCCCGAGGCAGTGTCTGCAGAGCAGCTGGACGGATCCGAAGGACCCGAAGCATGTGCAGTTGTTTACGGATCATGTCAGTGCGGCGGTGAAGAAAGGGTTGCAGTATGCGAGAACGTATGGGAGTTTGTTCAAGAGGGGGCTGATCACGAGTGAGGGTGAGGTGTTGCCAGGGTTGGAGGAACTGGAGGAGGAAGAAGTGGAGGGGACGGAGCTGACGAGGGAGGAGTTGTTGAAGAGGGAGGAGCGGGGGGAGAGGTGGGAGGGATGGTGATAACGCCCACATGGGGGGTTTTCATCTCGGAAACAGGCACCCCGAGTTTGATTGTTGCTTTTTTGGCAAGAAAATGGCCATCACGATGGCGTTGGCGGTGGCGGATCCTCGTCCTTGCATTCAGCATAGCAGGCGGCTTGGCCCCTCGCGGCCTTTCAATCCTTTTTTTTTGGGGCGGGGAGAAGCGGAGAAACCCCCCTCGCATTCCCTAGCATAGCCACCTACACACGCATTCAGACCCAATCCTTCGTGCGCATGGACCGCCATCCCCCCCCCCCCCCACCAAACCAAACCATGGCCACGGCCTGCTTTCTGGCTATCTCGTGAAGTCTGCATGCTTTGAAGTGTTCCATTTGATTGATCTATCTTGGTGTGTGTGTGACCATTTTGTAAGCCGGCGTGTAGATGTCTTCCCACGGGGAACGGCCATCCAATCCCCACGAAAAAGGACCCTGTCCAACCCCCGGCTCGATCCTCAACGCCTACCCCCTCCATCCACCCTGCCTTTCCATGGCCCCCCCCTTCGAGAAAGTGCTAGGACCAGCCGCTGTCCCCCCCGTCCGACCTTGAAGAACGAACGGAACAGAACCTCGAATGCACCCACCGTCCCACTCCTCCAGCCAACCAGACCTCGAACCCAGCATCCACGATCTGACCGCCGGAGAGGGGGGGGCCTCCACGCAGCGGACGACTGGAGAATGGGGCGCGCGAAGTGCATCACTGCTCCAAAGTCCAGAAGGTGGGCTTTGCGACTTGCATGCCATGGCTGGCGCTTCGAGCTTCGATACCGCCGAATTGGTCGTTTACGGCAGAAGCTTCAGACCTGACTTCCCCCTCATGAATGTTGACACCGCCCGCTCAGACCTTCAATCTCTTTCGCACCTTTCCGGGCTAAACCCTCTATCGAACGTTTCTCGAAGACCGCTTTCTCCGTCTTTTATACCCCTTCAACCGTTGTGCATATTGAAGGAAGCTCATGTGTGATCCTAGCGAGTAGTGCGAATGCGAAGGTGACGGAATGGTTTGGCTGATGGGATGTGCGGGGATGGCGACTGGAATTTGGAATGCTGTGAGGATCAGGGGGTATGCCGCGATTTAAAGCGGAAAAGGGTGGAGTGTTGCTTTGAGCGGGTTTGCGTTGAAGTGGTGATATAGGATTCGGCTGAGCTGGGGATGTTGGTGTAGATGTCGGGACGCTGCCATTGCGATCCATGGGAAACGCATCCATATCCGATCAGAATGGCTCAAGCGGCCGTTCCCCATCGACTCCCCCTCAGCTCCCCCCTCCCCCGGCACTGCTCCTCTGCCTCCTCCTCATCAACTCCACCATCGCCAAACCCCCCAACACAACCTCATCCATCGCCCTCCCCTCCGCCACTGGCCCTATCTCAATCGTGCCACTCTTGCGCATACTCCAACTGCTGCACACGAACCTCGCCACGGGCATACTGTTCTCATCCAACAGCACCAGATCCCTGCCACTGAACAACCCCGCGCTCTTCCAGGTTAACTTCTCTCCCGGACAGGCGTACGGGGAGGTGTACTCGTGTCCTGATTTGAAGAGGCCGACCGAGGTGAGGGAGAGGGGAGAGTCGTGGAGGACGAGTTTGATGGTGCTGGTGCAGCTGGGGAAGGTGGCGGTGCCGATTAGGGCGTTGGTGGGGGAGAGGAAGGTGAGGTGGGGTTTGCAGAGGTAGTGGTTTTCGACGTTGTAGAGGGGGGTGGTTTTGTCGGGGGCGAGAACTTGGGTGTGGCTGTGGGTGAGGGCGCCGTGGTAGATGTGGAGAAGTAGGGGTTGGGGGGTTGCGTTGCGAGGAGGTTGGTTGGGGGCGGGGTTGGGGGTTGCTTGGTGTGGGGTGGTGGGCTTGGAGGGGTGTAGGGAGGAGAGGGGCCGTTGTGATGCGACATGTTAGCTTTGGGATGGGATAGCGAGACGTGGGAGCTGATGGTTGTGTTTGGGGATTTGCCAGGCTGAATGTTTTGTACACCAGGGTGATGGGGGCCTGAGCTGTCAGCTCAGTTGATACCGGTTCACATGATGCTGATTACTAGAGCGCTAGGGGAAGGGAATGGTACTATCGAGGTCGTTGTTGTTGGTCGCTGTCAATGGAGTAGTGATCAATAGGATTTAGATGGAATCCAACAATTTGGATCATGCATATAGAACGTCGTATTCGTATTACTCCAACGGCTGGGCCGTCTACTTTCACTCTCAAGCGACCAAGTTCACAAAGATAACATACTAGCAGAACACCCTGGGATACTCTAGAATACCCTCCAGCAGGCACCAAACCACCACCGCATCCCGCATCTCTTTTTCCGCGATTCGACTTTCCTCTATCTTACGCAACACCAGTCTCCCTGAGCGCAATTCCCAGCTGCCAAACGAACGAAGATGGAGATGGTCCTGTGCAGCACTGTTGCTTCTTCGATGTGGCAAGAACGAGGGAGAGGGGACAGTGGTGGATCATCAGTAATGCTTTTGTCGATAATGCCGACTATCTTTACTCATCTATAACCATTCTCCCTGCACCATGTAGCAAGCATCCCGGTGGTCTCGCAAGACGAGAAATGATATCACACCTCGTTTTCAATATCGCCCATCTTTGGGACTTTATCCACTCTTACGCCTGCAAAGGCCGCCACCATCTCAATCTATATATCACGCGTTAGCCACACCAATTTTTCCTTTCGAGCAACAACAATGTCAACTTACGCATCCATGAATCTTCTCCACATCCTCAAAACTCACCCCCACCCTCCTCGTGCCCCTCAAATGCCAGCCCGTCTCTTTGGGCAGGTTTTGAATCATGATGCCTGAGAGGACGACGATCTCAGTGTCGATGGCGTCGAGGATGCTGTGGTCCGAGAGGTAGAGGCCGTAGGTTATGTTCGTGGAGATCCAAACTTGGTTGGGAATCAGTGGACATTTCCAGGATCAATCCGTCTTGGGGGGGATGAAATTGGGTGGAGGGACGTACCGAAGTCTTTGTGCGCAGCCAGAGCGCTAATGGTGCCTGAGCGGTTATGTTTGTAGATTGTGTCGAGCCACGCAGCACCACGCTTCAGGTTCTCCGGGCCAGACTGCCAGTGCTCTCTACATGTGATGATCAGCCCGTCTCGTTTCGCATTCAAGCCCACCAATTAAAAGACAAGGGTGACATTCTAGAAAGGCAAGAAGAAAGTAAACAAGAAAACCTCGCACCTCGAAAACGAAAAATCCTTATCCTCCTCCCTCTCCACCTCACTAATGGCAAAGACCGCCTCGAGCGCTTTTGCAACCCCCATGATACTAACACATTTCACAAGCGCCTCGCGCAGTCGCCGCACCAACGCTTTACGCTGCTCTGGGGTGGAGTAATGCGGTTTGGAAATGAGATAGGTGTAGAGAGTGGCGGCATGGGTGGCTTGACCTGAGCCCGTCAGGGTGGAAATCTGGTCGGTAGCGTTTTCTTAGTTGTGGGCTTTGATAAATAGGAAAGGGTTCTGAAAGACGATAGAAGGGAGGGAGAAGTGGAAGTTGCTATTAAGGATTCGGAGAGTATTACGGCCAGTAGATACCATCGCTGCTGGCCGAGTGAATGGGTAGGGAAAGCGGACTCGAGTTTCTGGAGGAAAGTGTGGGCTTCTGAGGCTGTAGGGTCTTTGAAGGTAGCCATGGTTCTGGAATGGATTTGTGAAGCAGGATAATTTGTAGTGTGATTGAATATTAGGCTCTCTCTCTTATTTTGAGAGCCGAGGACTGAGATGGTTGCTGAGGAATGATGGACTTTGGATGAGGATTTTAAAAATTGATTATATTGAGGCACGCTTCGAGGTTGGAGAGTCCTTCGCATGCTTGTTGTTGGCAGCTTGTGTATTCAGCGGACATTCTGGTACTGGGAATTAGTCGGCGGTAAGATCAACGACGGACGGTGATTGGCTAACGTGCATCCATAAGAAGCATAAGGTATACACGAACGTGCGGGGATCATGCATACATTTCTTGATTATAATACTTGGGGAGAGGATGAAGGGGCGTAGCGGTTACGTAACATCGACTTCCACCGAAGATGATCAACATTATACTATAAAGCGTCCCTGAGAGAACGCCACCTAATACAAAGTACCTGACCGTCGAAAGAATAGGTAAAACGACCCGAGATGCAAAAAGTTCTCCAAGGCTGAAAATGCACTTTCCAATATCTACGCCACTCATGCAGACCGAAATAACCGACTCAAAAACTTATCCAAGCCCCGCTTGTGCCCATCACCCTCCCCTCCAGTCTTCATCGCCATCGAAGCTTCCCACTCTGAATGCGACTTCGAGTGGAACGTGTCCTGCTTCGCACCCGTTCCCTGGATAGCCTGTGAAGTTCCATTCACAGCTTGGTCGGACGATTGCCCGCTGTTGGAGGCGGGTGGTGGACCTTTCTCCTGGAACACGTCGCCGCTAACGGCTTGTCTGGGTTGGATTGGATTGGCACGTGGGAGCAGTAAGGGTTTCGGGAGTATCCCAGAACTTGGGTGGATGGCGACGGGTAATGAGGATATTATTGGGGCAAGGGAGAGGGTAGCCAGGGGGTAGAGGAGGATGGAGGAGAGATGCATGGTGGTAGTAGTGGATTGGGTAGATTGTTCGGCAAGATGGACTTAAGGGTGCTTGAATAAGTATTGCTTGTTGATAGTTCGAGAGATCCGATGGAAGGATTGCTTGTGTTCAGATGAAAATCTTGAGATAGTGAGAGTTACTGAGATTCTAGCACTCTTTATAAAATTGCAAACACAATCAGTGCAAAAAGCACAAGGATAGCATCATTGATACGACGATCTCAAGACCATTCCGTGCATGTGATACAAGAGAAGCAGGACGGGGCGGAGAGACTCTGGAAGCAACCCCGTTGGCTTTGAATAGAAGACGGGAAGTGTTTGGTTAATTGTCCTAAGGGAATCGACGGGGCGTAGTGGGGAATGGGCCAGTCGTAGAATACATCTGCCCACGTCAATATAGAGTTCAAGTACTATGGGGGATCGTGACCCGTTCAGGACTCGAATAGTGCTAGCGATCGTGACAAAGCTGCTCTTTTGTATTGCGTAGGGTCCCATGCTGAACGAATCTTCACGATTACTCTCATCGTGCCGAAAGACAGGCCCTTCTATGCCAAAGGCCTGAATCGAGGTGGGGCGGTAGAGAAGAGCCCCAGACCTTGATAACGAGAACTTCCGAATCGTTCTTCACGGGTTATTTGGGGGGGGGCGCGCGAACAGCAGGGACATCCTAGCTCCCAAGTGGGGGTGCTGAAAGATGATTATGTTTATTGAAACATTGTCAATCACACCACCTTCGGTTTGCTTTCGGACAAGCTTGGGTATCCTTAGAGTCGTGCCACCTGGGATTATAGCCGCAACCGAAGCGGGCCAATGTGAGCCGAGATTTAATCCTGGGTCAGCATCAATTGAAGTTGCACAACCATTAGGCTGCAAAACGGCAGTCGTGATCTGGTACCACGCGGACGAGGAAAGAGAGATGGGATATAATGGAAGGCTGGAAGGTTTCAGTGCTAGTTTCGTTGCTCGAGATTCCTTGTACGTGAGATCCCGTCATGTCCCAGAAGTCTCCTCTGCTGGATTAGTCAGCAGATCTCCAACCATATCCTATTGAGAAGTTTTTGGCTCTGTCGTGAATATAGTCAATCATTATTCCCTCAGCCTTTTGAGAGGCAGAAGATGCATTTTTGCCTACTGTATAACCACCTCCCCGTTACATATGCTCGTTGCCAAAGAATGAGGGCCAAGTTCCTACTTCACCATGCAAAACAATTGGATTGTTTTAAACTATCTATATAGCAATCGACTAGATAATGGAAATCCATCCTTCAACTCATTATACAATCGTCCAAGGCCCATTTGTGCTCAGAAAGCTCTCCCATTTCCCCCTTTCAATCATAAAATCAATATTCTCGCTCTAAATCCCATTCTCGAACCCCTTTCTCAAAATGAGTGACTCATGCACCTCCCAGTACAGTATAATCAGACATATCGCCTGCGGTTACAGTACAAGGCGAATCTTCTTCCTGAATAAGATAGGCCGCAACGCCATCTCTGGATTCGAATCAGGCAATGGCGGAGGACGCGGCGGGAGCTAGTACTGTGGCCTGGGGTGGCAAAGCTGATGCTTGGACTACGGCGCTGGGAACGGGGGCTGGGGCCGCGGCGGGCTCAGGCTCGGGCTGGGCGGCTGGCAAAGAGGTGATGACGGAGGCGAAGGAGAGGATGGCGAAAGGGTAGAGGAGGGTGGAGAGATGCATGTTGATGATTGAGGGGGAGGGTTGTTGGTTTAGAGGCGTTTGAGTGGTGGTTGGGTGGAATAGAAAGATTTTCTGTGTATTTGTTCAAGATTGTCTGATTGAAGGCTTGAGTAGGCTGATTGAAGCTGATTGATAATTGTCTTGCTGGGAATTGCGGGCATTTTTATATATGAGGATGACACCACAACGAAATGTCTTTCAATGGTGCAGCGTCACAAGCATGGCGATCTCACAGTCCTGCCACCAACGTACAGTCATATTGGGAATGGGGACACAGGGGATTGTCACAGAGAAGAAGTCATGAGACAGATCGTCTTGAAGAAAGGGCCTATCAAGCAAGTCATTCGAGGAGAAGATGTTGGAGGAGGGAGTCGGAGAGACAAATCATGCTAGTGGACAGGCCTATCAAGCACTTTGTCCAAAACATAAATGCTGCAGGAGATGGTATACGAGACAGATCATCCCGGAGCAAAGGCCCCTTCGCAAAGGCCCCTTCAGGTAGTTCATGCGAAGAGGGAATGCTGAAGGGGAGGTTATATGACGTTAACTCTTCCTGTATGATGAGGTGTAGGAGGTTAGGATCGATAACGTGATTTTTCATATAGGGAAGAATGCTGGAGAAGAGGTTTTATGACGCAAACCTTCCTGTACGATGAGCTGTTGGAGGAGAGGATCGACGAAGTAGTCTTCACGTAGGAGAGAATGCCGGAGAAGAGGGCCTATCAGGTAGCACGTCCCGGGGGAGATGGTTTCGGAAGAGAGGACCGATGAGGTAGTTGTTCATGTAGGAGAGGATGCTGGAAAAAGGGGCCTATCAGGTACTACCTCCCGCAGGAGAAGGTGTTAGAGGAGTTGATCGATTACGCTATACTTTATGCAGAAGAGGATGGCGGAGAAGAGGGCCTATCAGGCAGAACGTCCCGAGGTGGCAGAGAAGAGGATATGTTAGGTAGATCATCCAATACGACGTGGTGCTGGAGAAGAGGGCTTATTAGGTGAAACGTCTTCTGCAAGAACCAGAAGAAGTTCAAGGTGCTTGTTTGCATGCAGTGCCCTGGGGATGCACTGAAGCTCCAACATGCGCAAGAATCCCCCGTTTTTGTTATTTTTTGAAGAATCAAGGTGGTGTCGTGTTTCATAAAATGCGGCGTCGGGACACAACGGAACCGCACGGTGTGGTTTCGGCCTTCTGTCTGGCCTTTACCAGTGCCGAGCTCATCGATAGCTTGAGGGAAACTGGAACGCATCATCAGATACCACAAGAAAGAGATACAAAGTCGGAATGTGAACTCGGTGTAGAAGATGCGCAAAATTGGTGGAGGCTGCGAGAGGGGTTAGTATGCAGTCATAAAATCAGCGTCTAATCTCCTTCGAGAGGGATTTGCGGTGGTCTCGGATACAATTTGAGCCCGTAGAATATTGCGTCCCCTCTCCAATACCATCGGCATGATGGAAAGACCGGCTAACAATAATCCCACGCCTTCTCTCACAGATACAAAGCCACGCAGAGATTTGCGAGTGTTAGCTAACAGGTCTTCGCTATCAAGCACGAAACTGTCATGCAGGAGGAATATCGTCTGACTGTGTTCTAAGAAAGAAAAACCTACGCTTGCCCAAAATGTCTTGATTTTCAAAATGGAAGAATACAACATTGGCAAGGGAGGTGGACGCAGCAGAGGATGAAGGGTCCTTCGAGGATGATTAGGACCGAAATAAACCCTCGAGAATCGATGATGGACAGAGACAGGCTCAGGTGATGGGTTTGAGCTTTGAGATAGAGATTCGATGAATGACGATAGGTGAATGTTCGAGGAGAAGAGGAATGGCTGAGCCTGAGGCGAGTTTTACCCGAAGAATAACCGGCGGTAAGAGTCCAGGTCCACTTCCACGTGCCTCGGTGCCCAAGTACAATTCGTATATAGAGTACTCGATCATGCTGAATCATTTGGGTCCTTCAGGTTATTGAAATCCCTACGCAAGGGGAGGAGTAGCCGTTGCAGGGGGTCTAGTTAGGATGCTACACTTCTGTGTCTTCGACTTGTATGATGGGACGGGGAATGGAGTCTCAATGAGAATGAATAGCCACTACTTGCAATCAACAGTGTAGCTTGTTCGGCAATCTAGATACCCTATACGAAGCCTCCCCTTTCTTCGTGTCTCGTTGAACAGTGAAGGCCATACCCATTCCACACCCACACGGTAGACATGCGATGGATCTGACAGCCACCACCCTTTGGACCTCGACCTCATGCCAGCTTCTCAAGCTCAATTTTGACTCTCTTCGTCTCGACTTCCGCGTGCAAGATATCAGACTCCACCCGCTGAATCACCTCCAATACCCCAAACTTTTCTAAAAGCGAAACTGCTTTCCGTAAGACCCCTTCCAACATCTTCTCCCACTCAGCTCTCGATCGCTGTAGCTCAGTGATCTGCGATATCACTTTGCCCAGAGCCTCGAATGCCTTCTCAACGAGTTCAATAGTATCCAGGCGCGCCATGGCGTTCTTTTGCAGCTGGGCAAGATCCTTGTGCAGAAAGCTCAACTTGAGATGCGCCTCAACGCCCAATGAAAGGAGAACGGTCCGGGTGGCGAGGACGCCCCGCATTGCGAGGATTTCTTGTATGGAAAGCCTAGAGGAGGAAAGTTCATCTAGTGGTATTAGCGTGCAACCACTTGTGCCTGTTGAATTTGCATCCAGGCACGACGAGCAATCATTTTCGGGTGTCGATACTGCCAAAAGGCCTTGATGCAGCGCACAGCCTTTACCTCCTCTGGGGTGTATTCGCTTGTGTTTTGAGACTCGAGTGCAGAGATTGATGTCGGCTTGGACTTCGAGATTGAAGAATGAGGGTCCGACCGGAGAAAGGAATGCAAGCTCTCGAATGTCATCTTTTCTACACCACTTTGCCTTTGCAAATTCGCCATTGGATGGTCCATTGCGGGGTTCTTCGAGGCTACGACAAGACGATGCTTCCCTTGGTAGATTGCGAATGATGGTGCAAGAATCTTGTCGCGAAGCTCATTAATGTCGCGGAACCTCAACTGCTGGAGACAAACGTAACGAGACACGAGAACCTTTCTGGTGTCAGTGTTTGGGAAATTTTCATTGGATAGGGAAGACAACAGATTTTTCGCAGAGCATCGCAGGCACTAAGGAACCCCGCAGGTAGAACAGCACGTATACCCAGATTCGTGATTGCGACAAGCAAAAGCTCTACATTCCGTCGTTGTAGGAGTGAATGTGGATAGGATCGCGACCCGTACAGAAAATTGGCGGTATCAAATTCGAAAGCCACGTCCCACTTTGACAAGATATCAGAGAAGCGTGTAATGATCTTCACAAGACTCTGTTGGTAAATCATGGTCTATTCCCAATTTTGAGGCGGCCCTTGCAAGCTGGATCGAACGATCCACGGCACGTACATGTCTACCCAAGCCATTGGCATGGTCAAGACTGTAGGAGAGGTCTTGAGAATCTTTGAAATTGTCAGATTAATGTTCATAGTCGAGAGGGGAAGACGAGGTAGGATCAATTTGAGTAAAGCTTGTAGCTCGAGAAGATCCGTAAGCTGGGGCAATAGCTGAATCAAAAGGTTAATAGTCGCTGACGCAATGTTGTTGGTTGCGTTTGAATTTAGATGTAGCTTTTGCCACGTGTGGAGCCGGGTGAAGACTCCCTCAAGGCGAGAGCTGCGAGTCAACAACAGAGCCAGGGTCTTATTCACGCCGTCATCTTTGGTTAGGTTGTAGAGCTGAGCTGGAGAGCTCACGATAGCCTCAACGAGATGACGGTAATCATTCTGGCTTGGTGCATCTGCTCGCGAGAGCAGATCGTGGAGGGAGATTGATCTTGGCATGGCTGCAATCACAGCGTCACGAGCAAGTTGACCAATACGTGGTTGGATTAGAGCAGCCTATCTGACCTGGAGAGTTGGATACCATTGTCTGGCGAGGGAAACGGTAGGCTTCAAGAGTGGGTGCAATACGGCATGATAAGTAGCAAGCCATCGCAGACGTTGTGTAGGATGACGAAGAGAGGTGAGGATTCCAGAAGGAGGGGTGATTACTCTCGCGTGGAACCCCACCCGAGACAAAGGACAAACAGACACCACGGCATGGTGCAGCATCACACGCTAAGAGTCAATTCGAATGTGAAAGACCAGCTTGGTGCAAAAAGAATGCTGGGATAATCATGGCCACCTTTGATAAACATCAATGAGTTCACCGGGTCTTCGCAGTGGAAGGCACCTCGTTGTCCTCATTCTGGGGGAAGGATCCTCGTTCTATCAGCTTTGACCAGTTGAAATGCTCTCCAGACACCTCTCGCATCTACGATCCTGGGCTCTGAGACTCATTGCTTACATGACTGCAGACTCCTCTCTTAGCATTAATGGTGAATTGTCCTGAATGAAGGGCTTGCAAGCGTTGACTGTGGGCCCCAACTTGTCATATTCTCCACACTCGGTCACAGGGATGTCTTCTTCTCCATTGCGACTCTCGACAAAAGTCCTTCTGCATGTCTCACTCTTTAACGCGGTGATGGACTGGTGAAGGAAAAGCTTCCTTGTGGCTATTGGGCCAGACGGATGAAAAGCCCGCCTTGCCACTGGCAGCAAAATTCTACCAAAGATCAATGCGGACGCCCTAACTTACGAAGATGTCAATGATGAAAGGCACTCTTTGGTGGAGGATGTGATGTCAGCTGTCATTGCCCCTATTTTCCCTTGTCAGCCCGTTTTTCCTATTTTGCTTTCTCTAAGGCTATTTGGACCCTTAATTATACTACAAATATACTATTATTATATTACCTATTCTCTACTTTATTAGGCGAAGTAATTGGTATAAAATAAAGCTAAAAATATTTATTTGCTTTTATCTAAAGTCTTATTATTATATATATTAAAATATTATTATTTATTATTTATTAATTAAATAATTAAATTTTAAATATATTTAATAATTATAAGCCCGGAATATATTATTAATTTACTATATTAAATTTATTTAATTAATTCGTTAAACTATTATTATAATTATTTAATATTATTATTCTTATATTTTTTATATTTATTAATACGAATAATTAATTTTAATATTATTAAAAATAAAATAAAATTTATTAAAATTTGATATTTTATTAATATTAAAATATTGAAAATATTTTGTTATTTATTATTAATATTTCCTATTATATTATCCGTAAAATAAATAAATAAATAAGTTAAATATAAAAACTATATATTTAAAGAAATATATAGAATATTTAATATTAAATATAATTATAAAAAGAAATATTATTTAAATTAATATAAATTTTATAAATTTTATAAATTAATATTAAAAAATCAATTTCTACAATTTTTATTATATATTTTATTAATTATATTATTTTTTATTAAACTTTTAAAAGCTTCAAATATTAATTAATATTTATTATATAAATATTATATTTTAATATCGATAAAGAATATCGAATATTATATATTAGAAAAATTAGAAGTTAAAATATAAAATTCTAATTAAATAAATAATAAATATTAATTTTTAAAATTATCAAAATTAAATATTTTAATTTCTAAATAATAATAATAAAAATTAATTTTATAAATTAAAATTAATTTAATATAATTAAAATATATTTTAATTATAAAAAGAATAAAAGGAAATTTTTATTAAATTTTGAAAAACTTATATAAAAAGTTAAATAATTATATAAAATAAATAAAAAGATAATTTATTAAATAGAAACGTTTTTATTTTTTATTATTTTATAAAAGAAACCTTTAAAAGAATAACTTATTTAATATAATAATATCTTTATTTTTAAATATTTAATTAAAAAGATATATTATTAATTTGTAAAATATTGTTATTTTAATAAAGTTTTTTGCCCGAAAAATTAAATTTTAAATATTATATATATTAAAAAGGTTAAAACGTTCTTGAAAAATCGTTTGTTTAAAAATAAAGTTAAAAAAGCTATTATTAATTAAAAAGCGTTTAAAGAACGTTTTTTGATTTTAATTTTATTAAAGTTTTTAATAAATTAAATAACAATATAATTATTTAATTAAATACTTTTATAATAATAGCAAACTTTTCTTAGGAAATATATTTAATATATCAATATAGGAAAATAATATTATTATAAAATAAAACGGTTTATTTAAATATTTTAAAAGGATAAATATAATAATATATATATATATACAAATAGTTTCAAAACTTCTTTATAATATATAATTTAAAATCATATTAATAATAATATATTTCTTTAATCAAATATTAATTAAAATATTATTTAAAGCTTTTTATTATATAAAATTATTATTAAATTATTTTTATGTTTTCGGTTATAAAATATATTTATTTATATATTTAAAAGTTTTTAAATTTCTAAAACTTTAATAAAAAGCTTATTTAAATTATTTAATTAATTATAATTCGCGAAATATTTTTAAAATATAAATTTTAAATAAAAGATATATTATTTAAGTTAAAAATATTTTATTTAATAAAAGTTGTTATTATAATTTTATAAATATTAATTTAAATTTATTATTTAATAATCTGGAGTTTTGTAAGGTTATAGTATTTAATAAAAGAAGTAAGGCAAGAGCTTAATATCTTTGTAGCTATAGTTTTGGCCCGGTAGTCGAATAATAGCGATTCTTACAATAATATTAAGCTCTTACCCAAAGATGATTTTTCAAAAATTTTCTCGGTTATCTTAAGCAAGGTTATCGTATAAATATAGTACTATTACTAAGCCGTTGGGGGATAAATATACCTTAAGCGGGCCCCCTTCGGAACATACTTAAGCTATCGGGGGATAAATATACCTTTATAAGTAAGCCCCCCTAGGAATATACTCCAAGCTGTCAGGGGATAAATATGCCCTTATAAACGGGCTCCTTTAGAACGCCAATTTTTCTACTTCTTAAGAATTCGGGGACGAATTCCTTTAAAAGGGGAGATAATTTAACAAAGGGAGTAGGGCAAAAGCCTAATACCTTTGTAGTTATCGTTTTGGCCCGATAACCGAACGGTAACGATCTTTACAAGTTTTATAAAACTATAAATATTATTTATAAAGAAACTAATTGATTATTAACTAATAATTAATTATTAAATAAAACAAATATTAATATTAATATTATAAATTAATTTTATTATTAAATTTTGTTATTAACTTTAAAAACAATAATAATTATTTTATTAATTTTAATTAATTAATTTTACTTTATTTTTCTTATTCTTTTATTAAATAATACTTTAATAAGAATATTATTAATTTATATATTTATTATTAAAGAAAGGGAAATATTAAGTTAAAATATTAAAAATATAATATTAAATTAAAATATTAATAATATATTAAAAAATTATATTTTAAAAAATTATATTTTTATTATATTATTAATATTAATTATATCATTAATTTTATATTAATTTTATTAATTTATAATAATTTTAATTCTTAAAAGTTTCAAAATTTTATTAAGAATAATTAAAAATATAAAATATTATTTAACTTTTATAAAAAACTTTAATTTTATTAAATATTTATATTATAATAATTTTTTATTAAAATTAAAAAGTCAAAAAGCCTTAATAAAATACTTTTATAACGATATTTTTATATAAAAAATATATAAAAAATATATTTTAAATAAATTTTAAATCCTAAAGAATAAATATTTTTTTTTATTTAAATTTTTAAATATAAATATAATAAAAATAAATATTTAAAAAAAATATAAAGCTTATTTATATATTAAAAGAAATTTATAATAAATAAAATAAATAAA
>JAABUQ010003849.1_pt1 | contig 26600 bp, 26 predicted proteins | sample 5560001 | NCBI WGS metagenome assembly JAABUQ01 (sample SAMN10711888, study PRJNA513371) | rock metagenome | isolation source: Antarctica rocks | place: Antarctica: Victoria Land, Finger Mt nord | collected 2015-12-18 | reverse complement strand
ACCCGCAAATCCACCGACAGTGCCTTGCCCATCACCACCGGCCTCCATCCCGGTGGCCAGCGTGAATCAGACCTCAACCCAATTGGGAATCCCCCGCCGATTCAGCGCGGTGGATAACTGCTCTAGATGGCTTAGAACTCTGCCCCGCTCGGGCGCGAAGAACGGCGTCACGCCCGCCGTCGCCCCCTCACCCATGAACATCGACAACAGCTCGATGATGATGGGCATCATCGCCGACCCCTCCGCGAAATGAAGCCATTCCAGAAATGCCGAGCGCTCGGGCGTGCCCGGCGCCGGGGCCAGCCTTCCCGCCCGCTCGCACAGCAGCTCGACAATGGCACCCGACTCGGCGACGACGATCCCGTCGATCTCGATTACGGGTGCCTTGCCGAGCGGATGCACCGCACCGAGCGAGGCCGGAGCACGCATGGTTGCATCGCGTCGATGTTCGGTCAGTTCGTACGGTACGCCGAGTTCCTCGGCGAGCCACACGATGCGTGTCGATCGCGAGAGATTTAGATGGTGGATGACCAGCTCCGCGTCGCTCACGCAACCACTCCTCGGTGATTGCAGCGATCCAACGCTATCCAGCGTTCCATCAATATCTCGTCGCTCATCGCCGCCTCACACTTGATCAAAACTTGATCGAGGCCTCAATGAACCAGGTACGCGGAGCACCAGGCACCGCGGAGTTAACCGAGAAAACCTCGCCTACCGGAATACCACCGACGTAATATCCCTTATCGAGCGCATTCTTAACGTAAGCGGCGATGGTAACGCCCTTCTTGCCGATATCCTCTACCGCAACGCGGAAGTTCGCGACGGTATAGCCGGAAAGTTCTGTCCCGGGCACGGTTGTGTTGTTTAGCGAACTGAAGAACGTGTGGCTTTGGTGGTAGACGTCACCACGGAGGCTTAGATTGCCGATGTTGCCGCTCAGGGGGACGGTAGCTTGCGCATAGGCCGACCCCGAGATTTCGGGCGTGTCGGGATATGGGCCGTAGGTTTTCACCGTGCCGAAGAAATTGTTGGTGGCATGGGTGAACTTGGCATCGGTATAGGCCAGGTTGGCACCGAGCTGGAGCCAAGTGACCGGGCTAATATAGCCCTCGAATTCCATACCGCGAACGCGTGACCTGGGTACGTTGGCCGTGAAGCCAGCGAGCACACCTCCTGGCGGGGTGAAGTAGACGGCACGCTGCACGTTCTTCACATCTTGGTCGAAGATGGCTAACGTTACACGCGTCGGAGCATTTCCTAGATGGCCTTCGATCTTGCTCCCCAGCTCGAACGCGGTCGTACTTTCGGGGAGAAACCCATTGCCGCCCGTTGCGGCTGTGCCGGGTACGGGTGCGGAACCGACGTTGAAGCCGCCGCTACGAAAGCTCGATCCGACCTTACCATAGATCTGAAAGCGGCCACTCAAAAAGTACTGGAGTATGCCCTGATAGTTTACCCGGTCGATCGTCGACGACTCAGGCGCCGCACCGAATTTGTTAAAGTAGATTCCGCCAGGCAGTTGCTCTAACTTTTGCGTTTCCCGGGTATAGCGGACACCCCCAGTGGCTTTCAGTGAATCAGTCAGCGAGTATGTGCCTTGAGCGTAAGCTGCGATGGCTTCGTCAGATGCCTGCCCATTCAGATATGTTGAGGAAAGCGTCGGGCCGGCAGGCGCGAACGAGAAGACGAGGACTGGACTGGTTGGAGTGCCGAGATCGATCCTCGTATCACTATGTACATAGTATACACCTGCTACATAGTCGAGATGGTCATGTAATGCCTTACTTGCCAACTGCAGTTCAGCAGAGACTTGCTGTATATCGTTAGCTACCACCGTGGTTTCGTAAGCGAACGGAGACCCGTCAGCGTCGGCGACCGAGGAGCTTTTGGAATGGGTGTAACCAACGATGGCCTTGATCGTCGACTGGTCGCCAACCTTGAGCACGCTGGTATTGACGAGATTGAACACCTTGCCACTGACGGTCGGCTCCGCGTTCAACCGCACGTCGCTGTTCGGATTGTCGTTTTTTACGGCAGTGAAGTAAGACGCGATACCTCCGGCGGCGTTGGTGCCCGCCAGGCCCGCTCCTTTGATGTACGCCTGAAAGAACCCAGGACCAAAGAGCGCGTCGACCGCCGTGCTGAACAGAAAAGTTCCCGTCGAGTTTAACGCGATTCCGTTGTTGGTCGAACCAAGGGCGTAGTTGCTGTAGAGCCGTCCCGGCGTCGTCGTTCCCGACGTCCTGGTATAGTCGATGACGAGGTTGTTCGAGAATATGCTGGAAGGCTCGAACAGCAGCGAGCCGCGGACGGCATCGTTCGTGCGTTGGCCGACACGATTGCCAGTCGTCAGATTCTTGAAATAACCGCCTTCATAGGAATGCTGTCCCGCCACGCGAAGCGCAAAGAGGTCACCAAGAGGAAGGTTGATTGCGCCTTCCAGCTCTCGAGAAGCGTAGTTGCCCGCTCGGACTTTCGCGTACCCTTCGAGTTTATGGGACGGCTTCACCGTCGTGAAGAGCACGGCACCACCGATGGCGTTTCGCCCAAAGAGCGTGCCCTGCGGTCCTTTCAGAACCTGGACCGACGCGAGGTCGAAGAGCGCTGACGCCGAGAAGCCGGATGGCACGGAGTATTCGTTAAGATACGGCAGAACGCCGGGCTGCGAGTAAGTGAACGGGTCAATCGTCTGGCCACGAATGGAATAGTTTAGCTGATCGCTATTGAACGCGGCGCGAACGGTAAGGCCGGGAACCGCGATCTGGAGATCGCGCTGGGTCGTGATGGCCTGCTTGGCAAGCGTATCAGGAGAAATCACGGTCACCGAAACCGGCACTTTGACCAGGTTTTCGCTGCGGCGCTGAGCCGTTACGAGGATTTCCCCAAGTTGTCGATCTGGCTGACTGCTAACACTCGGCGCAGTTTGCGCTGCTGCCGCAGGCACCAGTAGCGCCGCAGCACTTACATAGCCACTCCAATAACCGATTAATCGCCTCATCTGCTCGTCCTCCCTAGCTCGTTGACCGCTTTGTTGCGACGTGTCATTCAAGCGACTGTACAATCGGACACTTGTATAGGGCCGATTATCTCAATCTACTTGTGTTAATATTCTCGCGCACCCGCACCCGAGCCAGCGCTCAGCCAAATCTGGTACGGTACCTAACTATATGCACCTTTATCGAGATTGTCGACGATTTTCTCGCGACGGTCCTGCGCTAGACACCCGCCGCCGTCGGGCTTGGCTGGATCCGCCTCTCGAGAGAAACCGCCTTTGAGGTAAATTCTCGGAGATAGCGCGGCCAACATCGGCCCATTCGCCAAACGAGGTGGTTTCGTTAGCTGATGAACCATACTAAAGCTTACTTTCCACCGTTGCAGGTGAAACCGCCAAAGGAGTGTTTGGAATGACGGAGGTCAGCGACGAAGCCGACTATATCATCATTGGCGCAGGGTCGGCGGGCTGTGTGCTTGCGGCCCGCTTGAGCGCAGACGCTTCCATCAAGGTCCTCCTGCTCGAGGCAGGTGGCGACGACAGGCCGCTACACAATCTGGCGCAATTCAGATCGAACGTCACGATCCGTATGCCAGCCGGAACGCTGAAGACGCTCAAGGACCCTAAGGTCAACTGGCTCTATCAAACAGAACCGGACCCCTCTAGCGGCGGCCGGACTTACGTCTGGCCACGCGGCAAGGTGCTGGGTGGATCATCGTCGATCAACGGCATGCTCTACGTCCGAGGCCAGCAGGAAGATTTCGATGGCTGGCGTCAGATGGGCTGCGAGGGTTGGGCTTGGGACGATGTCGAGCCGTATTCGTTCGCTCGGAGAATCAGGAATGTCGTTCGGCGGAATTACATGATAGCGGTGGCTCGCTGAATGTGTTCGAGGTCAAGGAACGCCATGCGGTATCGGACGCCGTTATCGATGCATGCGAGCAGGCTGGCATACCCAGGATCGATGACATCAACGGTCCGAAGCAAGAAGGCGCCAGCTATTTCCGCCTGAACACCAGGAATGGACGTCGTTGGTCATCGGCGGCAGCATATCTTCATCCTGCAATGAAGCGGCCCAACTTGAAAGTTCGCACCCACGCTCAAGCAACCAGAATCGTCTTCGAAGGGCGTAGGGCAGTCGGGGTCGAAGTCACCATCGACGGCGAGCGCCTCGAACTGCGGGCCCGACGAGAAGTGCTGCTGTCCGGCGGCGCGGTCAACTCACCCCAGCTATTGCAGCTTTCGGGAGTCGGCCCGCAAGGGCTTTTGAGGGAACACGGCATTCCCATTGTCAACGATCTGCGGGGCGTGGGAGAAAATCTTCAGGACCACTACATGGTCGGAATGCAGTTTCGCCTCAAAACTGGTGTGCTTTCACTGAACGAAACCACACGAGGTTGGCGACTGTTGCGTGAAGGATTCCGCTATGTCCTGGCACGGCGCGGAGCGTTGTCGCTTTCTACCGCCCATGTCGGAGTATTTTGCAAATCCCGCCCCGGGCTCGCCAGTCCGGACAGTATCGTGTGTTTAGGTTACAATCGGGTCGCAGCGCCAACGCGCTCGGGCCACCAGGCGGATTGCAGAAAGATGTGTCAATGAGTTTACTGGAAGGCCGCGTCGCTATCGTCACGGGTGCCGGCCGCGGTATCGGCCGGGCTTATGCGATGATGATGGCCAGGCATGGCGCCAAGGTTCTCGTCAACGATCTTGGTTCTTCGTCGGGCGGCGAGGGGCGGGATCAGACGCCCGCCGAAGAGGTCGTGGACGCCATCCGATCGGCCGGGGGCGAGGCGATCGTCAATGGATCGGACGTGTCGAGCTGGTCGGCGGCGAGCGAGATGATCCAGCAAGCCGTCGAAAGCTTCGGTGGCCTCGACATCCTCGTCAACAATGCTGGCATCCTGCGCGATCGGATGCTTGTCAACATGACCGAGGATGAATGGGATTCGGTCATCAAAGTGCATCTGAAGGGCACGTTCGCCCCCATGCACCACGCGGCAAATTACTGGCGACTCCAGCAGAAGGCGGGCGAGCCCGTCGATGCGCGCGTGATCAACACGACTTCCCACTCTGCCCTTTTCGCCAATGTCGGCCAGGCCAACTACGCCGCCGCGAAAGGTGGGATTGCAACCTTATCCCAGCTCGCGGCCCGCGAGCTCAGTCGGTACGGCGTCACCGTCAACGCCATCGCGCCCCGCGCCAACACCCGGATGACGGAAGGCTTGCGGGAGTACACAGAGGAGCAGCTGGCGGCGCGCAGTCCGGACTGGATCGCCGCGCTCGTCACCTGGCTCGCCAGCCCCGAGTCGAAGCACGTCAGCGGCCGCATCTTCGAGGCCTGGGGTAATGGCTATGCGGTTATCGAGAGCTGGCAGCATGGGCCGCAGGCGGCGCCGAGCCTAAATCCCGAGACGCTCGGGCCGGTGATCGGCGAGATCGTCCGTTTCGCGCGGGCCAATGCAGGCATCGACCGCAACACGTGGCTGGCCCCGTGATAGAGTGGTGGATCGCCCGCGTGCTTCCAGCCGGTCGAGATCGGGATCGTTGATGGACCTCGATGCGGTGCGCGCCTTCCGGCTACCGGTCGCCGAGCAAAGCTACACCTGGCGGGACATGGCGCTCTACGCGCTGGGATTGGGCTATGGGTCCGATCCGCTCGACGAGGGCCAACTGGCCTTCGTCTACGAGCGGCGCGGGCCGCGCGTCGTACCTTCGGTCTGCAACGTTCTTAGTCATCCCGGCTTCTGGCTGGACAGGCCCGAACTCGGCATCGACTGGGTCAAGGTTTTGCACGCCGAACAAGGTTTCAGGACACATCGGATGTTGCCACCGAAGGGCACCGTTCAGGCGCGCTACGAAGTGAAGAGTGTCGAGGACAAGGGGGCCGCCAAAGGCGCGATCCTGACGCTGGAAAAGCAATTGTTCGACAAAGCGAGCGGCGACCTGTGTTACACGGTCAGCTCCGCGCTGTTCCTTCGCGGAGATGGCGGGCAAGGGGGGTTCGGACCAGCGCCCACGCCTCCCGCACAAATTCCGGAAGCTGCCCCCGATCTCACGATCACTCTCGCGACGACCCCGCAGTCGGCGTTGCTCTACCGCCTGAACGGCGACGTCAATCCGCTGCACGCCGATCCGCAAGTCGCGACCCAAGCGGGTTTCAGGCAGCCGATCCTGCATGGACTGGCGACGATGGGGATCGCGTCGCGCGCCTTGCTTGAAGCGGTTTGTGGGCAGGACCCGGCCCGCTTGCGGGAGATGTATGTGCGCTTCAGCCAGCCGGTCTACCCGGGCGAAACGATCCAGACCGAGATTTTCGGGTCGGGTGAAACGCTGCGCTTCCGCTGCCGTGTCCTCGAACGCGACTTGATCGTACTCGATCGCGGCACCGCCGTTGTCGCAAAATGAGGCGGTGGACACCTTGATGACCCGTTCCGACCCTGTTCCAACCTACTCTCTGCCGCCGGAAAATCGGCAATGGTTGCTGGCGGATCGACCTGTCGGTGTGCCGACGCCGGATAACTTCAAACTCGTGCGCTCCGCGATCGCCAAGCCACAGTCCGGCGAAATGCTCGTACGCAACATTTATCTTTCGGTCGATCCCGCGCAGCGCGGGTGGGCGAGCGATATCGGCAACTACTCGCAGCCCGTTGCTATTGGCTTGGTTATGCGCGCGCTTGCCGTCGGTGTGGTGGTCGAGTCGAACGATGCCAATTTTGCGCCGGGGACGTTCGTCTACGGCTGGCTCGGCTGGCAGGACTACGCGGTTGTCGGCCCAGCGCAGGTCCTGACGCATTTTGCGTTGCCGGAGATTCCGCTATCCGCCTATGCGGGCGTTCTGGGGATCAATGGCCTGACCGCCCAGATTGCGTTCAACCGCATCGGTCGCCCGCGTCCCGGCAACATCGTCGTCGTGACGACGGCCGCCGGCGCGGTCGGGAGCGTCGTCGGGCAGCTCGCCCGTGCGGCGGGGTGCCGGACGGTCGGCGTCGCTGGTAGCGTCGACAAGACGCAACGCTGCATCGAGCGGTTCGGCTATGATGACGCGTTCAGCTACCGCGATCCCGACCGGGCCCGTGCCATCGCCCGGCACTTGCCCGACGGCACCGACATCTTATTCGACAATGTCGGCGGAGCGCTTCTCGACGATCTCGTCCGCGCGATGCGCGTTGGGGGCAGGATCGTGCAGTGCGGAACCGCGTCGATCGCCAGCTGGTCGCCCGCGCCGACCGGCTTCCGTAACGAGCGTGAGATTCTGACCCGGCGGTTGTCTTGGGGGGGATTCGTCATCTTCGACGAGAAAGACCGGTTTAGCGAGGCGAGAGCCGCGCTACTGCAGGCCATCGGCGACGGCGCGCTGGTCTATGATGAAGACATCGAGGACGGCATCGAACGTGCGCCGAACGCGCTGCGGCAACTCTATGCGGGCGAGAACGCTGGTAAAAAGCTGATCTGGACCAGCTGACGGCAATGATATCGCACGCCCTAGCAATCAGGCCCGCCGAGATTCATGGTGGGAGCGTGATGGCGCGATCTCAACAGGGAGCGAAAGATGACCGCCATCGCCATAGCGCAGACCGAAACTACCTCGCCCTACAGCGCCACGGTCTTGAAAGGGATCCTGCACCTCACCTTTACTCGGCCGGAGGCCGGTAACGCAATCCCCACCGAAGCGGTGCCGGGTCTGCGTACGCTGGTTGTTGGGATCAATGCGGACAGCCAAATCCGGGCTGTCCTCGTGCGCGGGGAGGGCAAGAATTTTTCCGCAGGGGGCGTCTAAAAGGCTTCGAGCGCGCGCTGGAACAATCACCCGAGGCACTGCGCGCAGACTTCGAACGACGGTTGGCAGTGGTGGGCGAACTCGTCGAGGCCTATCTTTCGCTCGAGGTGCCCGTAGTGGCCGCATGTCGAGGCGGTGTTGCCGGTGCAGGCATGATGTACGCGCTGGGAGCCGATATCGTGCTCGCCGACGATACCGCCAAGTTCGTGTTCGCTCAGCAGCGCGTCGGGCTGACCCCCGACGGTGGTATCAGCTACCTACTGCCCCGAATCGTGGGCTCCCGGCGGGCCAGCCAGATGATCCTGACCGGGGCTGTCGTCGATGCACATGAAGCGCTGCGAGTTGGCCTGGTGAGCCAGATCGTGCCCGCCGACGATCTCAACGCGGAGGCCGAAAAGCAGGCGCTGCGCCTCGCGCAATCAGCTCAGGGTGCACTTCGTCGTGCCAAGCGTCTCCTCGCCGGAAGCGTAAACACACCGCTCGTCCAACAGCTTGTGCTCGAACGCGCGGCGATCGTCGAGAGCGTGCTCGATCCGGACTTTGCCGAGGGCGTGCGCGCGGCGCTTCAAAAGCGCACGGCGGCGTTTCCATCGGCGGCGACCCGCACCAAAGTGCCCTAGGCTTGTTGCATGGTTCGCTATTTAATAGTAAGCCTGCTGACTAACTCGAGCAGGTGCTAAGCGCGTGGAAATCCGGTTTAGTGAACAGCAGGAAGCAATCCGCGACGGCGTGAAACGCGTTTGTGACGGCTTCGGGGATGAGTATTGGTCCGCCTGCGATACCGAGAAACGGTTTCCGTTCGAATTTCACAAAGCCATGGCGGATGCGGGCTGGCTCGGCATTACCATGCCCGAAGAGGTCGGTGGTGCGGCGCTCGGCGTGACCGAAGCCGCGATCATGATGCACGAGGTCGCGATGGGCGCGGGCGGTTACTCGGCTGCAAGCACGATCCACATGAACCTGTTCGGCCCGCACGCGGTCGTCGTCTCGGGCACGCCCGAGCAGAAGCAGCGGATGCTGCCGCCGCTGATCGCGGGCACGGACAAGGCCTGTTTCGGGGTCACCGAACCCGATGCCGGGCTGGACACAACGAGCATCAAGACCTTCGCAACCAGGGTGGAAGGCGGCTACCGCGTCAACGGCCGCAAGATGTGGACCTCGTCGGGCCAGGTCGCGAACAAGATCCTGCTGCTCACGCGCACGACAGCCAAGGAGGAATGTCGCAAGCCGTCCGACGGGATGACGATGTTCTACACCGATCTCGATCACGACAAGATCGAGGTGCGGCGCATCAACAAGATGGGCCGCAATGCGGTCGATTCGAACGCCACCTTCATCGACGATTATTTCGTGCCCGATGCCGACCGCATCGGCGAGGAGGGCAGGGGCTTCCACTACATCCTCGACAGCCTCAACCCGGAGCGCGTGCTGGTCGGTATCGAAGCCGTGGGGCTTGGGCGTGGCGCGCTCGCGCGGGCGGCGAAATACGCGGCCGACCGCAACGTGTTCGGGCGGCCGATCGGCCAGAACCAGGGCGTGCAGCACCCGCTCGCCGAGAACTGGATTTACCTCGAAAGCGCCTACTGGATGATCATGCGCGCGGCATATCTCTATGATGCCGGGCTACCCTGCGGCGCGGAGGCCAACGCTGGCAAATTCCTCGGCGGGCGCGCGGCGTTCGACGCGTGCACGCGCGCGGTGATGACATTTGGGGGCATGGGTTACTCGACCGAGTATCAGGTCGAACGGTTATTCCGCGAATCGATACTGCTCCGCATCGCGCCGATCACCGAGCAGCTGATCCTGAGCTTCATCGCCGAGCGCGTGCTCGATCTGCCCAAGTCCTATTAAGGCGGCGCATGAGCGAATTCGGCATCACCGCCTACGGCGCCTACGTCCCCCGATTGCGGATCGATCGCGCGATCATCGCCGACGCGCACCGCTGGGCCGTGCCCGGCCTTAGGGCCCAAGCCAAGGGCGCACGCGCGTTCGCGAGCTGGGACGAGGACGCGATCACGATGGCAGTCGAGGCCGCGCGCGACGCGCTCGGTACGAAAGGTACAGGCGATCTACAGGCACTGTGGCTGGCGTCCACGACATTCCCCTATGCCGATCTCGCGAACGCCGCGATCGTCGCTGGTGCCTTGGGCGCGCCGCGCACGATCGCCATCGCCGACACCGGCGGGTCGCAGCGCGCGGGCACGTCCGCGCTGTTGCAGGCCCTGCGTGGGACCGAGCGCGCGCTGGTGATCGCGTCCGATGCCCCGCACGCCAAACCCGCGAGCGGTCAGGAACTGAGCTTCGGCGCCGGAGCGGCGGCGTTTACCGTGAGCGATGCGGGCGTGATCGCGCGCTTGCTCGGCGCTGCGAGCGTCACCGAGGTGTTCGTCGACCATTTCCGTGCGGCGGAAGCTAACAGCGATTACAGTTGGGAAGAGCGCTGGGTGCGCGATGAGGGCTATGCCCGTATCGTGCCTGCCGCCGTGAACGCCGCGCTGGCCGATGCGGGAGCCGGCATCGATGACGTCCAGCATTTCGTCATGCCATCCTATCTTCGCGGCGCGGCGGACGCGGTGGCGAAGAAGATCAAATTTGCCGGGACGGTCGCCTCGGGCCTCGACGACGGCGTTGGCTACGCCGGTGCGGCGCACGCGCTGTTGATGCTTGCGCGCGTGCTCGAGGATGCGAAGCCAGGCGAGCGTATCCTGCTCGTCGGCTTCGGCCAGGGCGCGGACGCGCTCGTACTCCAGGCGACCGACGCCATCGTCGCGGCCAGGCCCGCGCGCGGCGTATCGGGCGCGGTCGCCGACGCGTTGCCAACGGACGCGTATTTGAGAATGCTGTCCTTCCACGACGGGATCGACATGGAATGGGGAATGCGCGCGGAAAAAAGCGGCAAGACCGCCCTGACCGAGCAATATCGCGCCGCCCGTCAGATGCAGGCGTTCGTCGCTGGTAAGTGCCGGGACTGCGGCACGGTTCAGTTCCCGCAGCTCCAATATTGCGTGAACTGCCACGCGCCTTCCGACCGGTTCGAGGGCGTGTCGCTGGTGGATGCGCCCGCGAAGGTGCTGACGTCCACTGCCGACTGGCTGTCCTATCACCCCGCCCCGCCGCTTTATGTCGGCTTCGTCCAGTTCGACAATGGCGCGCGCGTGCTAATGGAGATGGTTGATATTGGCAAGGAGGGCGTCGAGACGGGACAGGCGCTACGCATGGTCTACCGCATCAAGGAGAAGGACCGCGCGCGCGGCTACAACCGGTATTTCTGGAAATCCACGCCCATCAAGGCGGTTTGAGGACAAGGCATGGCTACAGGTATCAAGGACAAGGTCGCGATTATCGGCATGGGCTGCTCCAAATTCGGCGAGCGCTGGGATGCGGGCTCGCCCGAACTGATGGCTGAAGCCTTCAACGAGGCGCTCGCCGACGCCGGGATCGAGCGCAAGCAGATCGAGGCCGCCTGGTTCGGCTGCTACGGCGACGCGATCAATGTCGGCAACTCGTCGATCCCGGCCGCGACTGCGCTTAGATTGGACGGCATTCCGGTCAGCCGCATGGAGAATATGTGCGCGACCGGGACCGAGGCGCTGCGCGGTGCGACTTATGCCGTGGCTGCGGGCGCGGTCGATATCGCGCTGGCGATCGGCTCCGAGAAGCTCAAGGACACCGGCTACGGCGGGCTGCCGCCCGCGTTCAAGGGCACGTTTAACGATCTGTGGATGCCGATGGGATCGGCCCCGGCCGGGTTCGCGCAGCTCGCGGCAGGCTACCGCGCGCGCTACGGGACGTCCAAGGAGGACATGAAGCGCGCGATCGGCCATGTCTCGTGGAAGAGCCACCAGAACGGCGTCCACAGCCCCAAGGCGCACTTCCAGAAGGCGGTGTCGATGGAAACGATCCTGAACGCGCCGATGATCTCCGATCCGCTGGGTCTGTTTGATTGCTCGGGTGTGTCGGACGGATCGGCGTGCGCGATCGTGACGACGCCCGAAATCGCCCGTTCGCTGAGTAAGACGGACCTGGTGACGATCAAGGCGCTGCAGCTATCGACGAGTTCGGGGCGCGAGACGCAGATGAGCGACTGGGATGGCTCCTACGTGCCCAACACCCGTAACGCCGCCGCGCGCGCCTACAAGGAAGCCGGCATCGACAACCCGCGCGATCAGCTGAGCCTGACGGAGGTGCACGACTGCTTCTCGATCACCGAGCTCGTGACGATGGAAGATCTGTTCCTGTCCGACGATGGCCGGGCAGTGTTCGACGTGCTCGACGGTGCCTACGACCGCTCGGGCAGGGTGCCGTGCCAGATCGATGGCGGGCTGAAGTGCTTCGGCCACCCGATCGGGGCTTCGGGGCTTCGGATGGCGTACGAGGTCTACGCGCAGCTTCTTGGCCGCGCGGGCGAACGCCAGCTCGCCAACCCCTCGCTCGGGCTCACCCATAATCTGGGCGGCGTGCCGTATCAGGGCGTCGCCGCCATCTCGATCCTGGGGCTGCACTAATGGCGGGGCTTTGGTTCGAGGAGCTTGTCGTCGGCCAGCGGTTCGAGCACGCGATCCGGCGCACCGTGACCGAGACCGACAATCTGCTGTTCTCGACACTGACGCACAATCCCGCGCAGCTGCATCTCGACGCTGAATATATGAAGGACAGCGACTATGGCCGCATCATCGTCAACTCTACCTTCACGCTGGGGCTAATGGTCGGAGTTTCGGTTGGCGATACGACGCTCGGCACCGCGGTCGCAAATCTCGGTTGGGACGAGGTACGGTTTCCCGCGCCGGTCTTCATCGGCGACACGCTGCGCATCGAGACCGAGGTAAACGATTTACGCGAATCCAAGTCGCGCCCCAATGCCGGCATCGTGACCTACATCCACCGCGCCTATAACCAGCGCGGCGAGCTGGTCGCGTCTTGCAGGCGGTCCGGGCTGCAGCGCAGGAAGCCCGCGTGACGAACCTGCGCTCGCTGCTGTTCATCCCGGGTGACAGCGAGAAGAAGCTTGGCAAGGCCGACGGCGCGGGCGCGGACGCGCTGATCCTCGATCTCGAAGATTCTGTCGCGCCCGCCAACAAGCCGCGTGCGCGCGAACTGGTCGCGGCGTATCTGCGCGACCGACCGCACCGCAGCCGCGCCAGCCAGCTGTGGGTGCGCGTCAACCCGTTCGACACGGGCATGATCCTCGACGACCTCGTGGCGGTGGTCGGCGCGTCGCCCGATGGGCTGATGCTGCCCAAATGCGAGGGTCCGGCGGACATCCTCAAGCTGTCGCACTATCTCGACGCGCTCGAGGCGCAGGCCGGGATCGAGGCCGGGTCGACCAAGATCCTGCCAGTCGCGACCGAGACCGCCGCCGCGCCGTTCACACTGGGCGACTATCGCTCGGCAAGGCTGGATCGGCTGTTGGGCCTGACCTGGGGAGCCGAGGACCTGTCCGCCGCGCTTGGCGCCAGCACCAACATCGACGAAGGCGGCGCTTGGTCGCTGACCTATCGCGTCGTCCGGACGCTGACGCTGCTCGGCGCGAAGGCGGCAGGCGTGCAGGCGATCGACACGCTGTTCGTCGATTTTCATGACGAGGCGGGTCTGCGCGCCGCCTCTCGCGCGTCGCGGGCCGAGGGCTTCACCGGGCGCATCGCGATTCATCCCGCGCAGGTCGCGGCGATCAATGAAAGCTACTTGCCGTCGGCGACCGAGATCGAGCATGCCCGGCGCGTGGTGGCCGCGTTCGAGGCCCTGCCCGGAACCGGCACGGTCGGCCTCGATGGCAAGATGCTCGACATCCCGCATCTAAAGCGAGCGCGAGTATTGCTTGCCCAAGTGCCGAACAAGGCTAGAGGATGAAACGCAATCTTTTCTTGCCAGAGCATGAAGACTTTCGTGATACGGTCGCTGCGTTCGTTGCAAGCGAACTCGTTCCCTATCATGCTGAATGGGAGAAGCAGCAGCGTGTTCCGCGTGAAGTATGGCGGAAGGCCGGGGCAGCGGGACTGCTTTGCCCTGACTTGCCCGAGGAGTATGGCGGATACGGGGCCGACTGGCTTTACAATGTCGTCATCATCGAGGAACTCGCCAAGGAGGGGATGAGCGGTCCCGGCTTTATGGTCCACTCGGAGATGGTCGCGCCCTATATCAAGGCATGGAGCTCGGAAGACCTCAAACGCGAATGGCTGCCCCGAATGGTCACCGGCGAGGCGATCGGTGCTGTCGCGATGACCGAGCCCGGTGCTGGAAGCGATCTCAAGGAACTGCGAACCCGCGCCGTCCGCGTCGACGACCATTATGTCATCAACGGCCAGAAGACCTACATTTCGAACGGGCAAAATTGCGATTTCATCCTGCTCGCCTGTAAGACCGATCCTACCGCCGGAGCGCGCGGCGTCAGTATCATCTTCGTTGAGGCTGATACGCCTGGCTTCGAGCGCGGCCGCAACCTGGAGAAGATCGGCCTGAAGGCTCAGGACACGAGCGAGCTATTCTTCTCCGATATGCGCGTGCCGGTCGCGAATCGCTTGGGCGAGGAGGGCGGCGGCTTTACGATGCTTATGACCAAGCTCGCGCAGGAGCGGCTGACGCAGGCCATCCGGAGCGCCTGCGTATGCGAGGCCGCGATCGACTGGACGGTCAGCTATACGCGCGAGCGGAAGGCCTTCGGCGGCACCATCGCCGATTTCCAAAACACCCAATTCGTGCTGGCGCAACTCGCAGCCGAGACGACCTGCGCGCGCGTGTTCACCGATCGGTGCATCGTCGATCACCTGGTCGGCGAACTCGGCGCGGTGGATGCCGCCAAGGTCAAGCTGGTCGTGACCGATCTGCACAACAAAGTCGTCAACGAGTGCCTGCAGTTCTTCGGCGGCTATGGCTACATGCTCGAATACCCGATCGCCCGCGCCTTCATCGACGCGCGGATCACGCGCATCGCGGGCGGTGCCGCCGAGGTGATGAAACAGATCATCGGCCGCGATCTGTTCAGCCGGAACCACTAGGGCAATGGCACCCGACAAGGTCATCATATCGTGCGCGATCACGGGTTCGATCCACACGCCCTCGATGTCCCATCTGCCCGTAACGGCGGCCGAGATCGCTGCATCGGCGCTCGGGGCAGCCGAAGCGGGCGCGGCGATCGTCCATCTGCATGCTCGCGATCCGGTGGACGGTCGGCCCGATCAGCGCCCGGAAGCCTTCGAGCCGTTCCTGCGGGTGATCAAGCAATCCTCGAACGTCGTCGTCAACCTGACGACGGGCGGATCGCCCTATATGTCGGTCGAGGAGCGGGTGAAACCCGCCGCCGTCTGGAAACCCGAAGTGGCGAGCCTGAACATGGGGTCGATGAACTTTGGCTTGTTTCCGATGCTCAAGCGCTACACGTCCTTCAAGCACGGCTGGGAACCGGCGATGCTCGAGGCGAGCCACGATCTCGTCTTCCGCAACAGCTTCAAGGACATTCGCTATGCGCTCGATACGCTGAACGGTACCGGAGCGCGGTACGAGTTCGAGTGCTACGATACGAGCCATCTTCACAACCTCAATTATTTCTGGCGCAAAGGCCTCGTCCAGGCACCGCTGTTTATCCAGACGTGTTTCGGGCTGCTCGGCGGAATCGGCCCGCACCCCGAGGAGGTGCTGCACATGCGACGGACCGCGGACAGGCTGTTCGGAAACGATTACCGCTGGTCGGTGCTCGGCGCGGGCGCGTCGCAGATGAATGTCGCGGCGCAGGCGGCAGCGATGGGCGGGCACGTCCGGGTCGGTCTCGAGGACAATCTATGGATCGGCAAGGGCCAGCTCGCGCCGAGCAATGCCGCGCAAGTGACGAAGGTCCGCCAAATCATCGAGGGGCTGGGGCGCGAGATCGCCACGCCCGACGAGGCCCGCGAAATTCTGAGCCTCAAGGCGGCGACAGGGTCGGTTTCTGACGCCGCGCGAATTAGAATCCTGGAGAGACCGATGACCAACAAGCTGGCGCTGAGCAACCCCGACGAGTTTCTCAATCACCAGTTCGCGCTGCCGCACCAGGTCGTCGCGAGCAGTGACCCCAATTGGCGGGAGCGGTACTGGATTTCGATTTTCGATATCCAGGCGAAAGACACGGTGCTGACGCTTGGCGTCGGCAAATACCCTAATCGCGACGTCATGGATAATTACGCGATCCTCTCGCGGGGCGAAAAACAGCGCAACCTGCGCGCGTCGCGTCAGCTTCTGCCGTTCAATGATCAAATATTCGCTGGCCCATTCTCGGTGACATTGTCGATCCATTACAAACGCTGCGGATGCGGCTGGCGGCGAACGAGACCGACGTTGAATACGATCTCACATGGCACGGCTCGGTTGCACCGGCGTTGGAAGGCAATCACTTCGAGGTCAATCGCGGACGCGTGACGCACCAAATCTCGCGCTACGTCCAGACCGGGCAGATCAGCGGCACCATCCGCTGCGCGGACGAGCAGATCGAGGTCACACCCGATCGCTGGTGGGGGGTACGCGACCATAGCTGGGGCATCCGGCCGATGTCAGGAGGACAGGGCGAACCTCCGGTGACGTCCGTAGCTTGGAACTTCATGGCGTTCTGCCCCATCCGCTTCCCCGATTACTCGCTCCACATTTATCTGTTCGAAGCCCAACCCGGTCGGCCGACGTATCTGACCGCGGCGATCATGCGGCCCAAGGGGTCGACCGACTTCGATGACGAGATCAAACAAGTCACGCACGACTTCACCTGGCGCGAGCAGGCACCGACGCAGACGCTCGTAGGTGGTCGGATCCGGATCGAATTGTATAGCGGCAGGATCATGGATGTCGGCATCAAGACCTGCGCCGGTCGCGCCTACCTCAAGGGTGGTGGCTATGACTGGTTTTTCGGCAAGTGGTGGGGTGAAAATCACATCGAGCATGAGATCTGGGATCTGACCGAGACAGCGAACCTGCGCCAATACAACTCACATTCGAGCGATCACCTGATCGAGGCGACCTGCGACGGCAAGTCCGGCTTCGGCATCATCGAATATCTGGTCCGGCGCGGCTACAACACCTATACCAACGCGCACTTTAAGCGCTGAGCGATGGCCGACGAGAACACCATCGTCGCGGGCATCACCGGCCTGATCGCTGCTAGCCTCGGCGGTGCCGCGCAGGTCGAGGTGACGAACCTGCGCCAGATCATCGGTGGCACATCGTCCGAAATCTGGTCCTTCGATGGGCGCTGGACCGAGGACGGAACCACGCAGCACAAGCCGCTCATCCTACGGCGTGCTTCGGCGACCGATCTTGTGTCTGGCACCCGCGCCGATGAGTTCAAATTGTTGAAGGCGCTCGAGCGAACCCCAGTTCCGTCGCCCCATGTCTATTGTTTCGATGCCGATGGCCGCTGGCTGGAACGGCCGTCGATGATCATGGAAAAGGCGCCAGGTACGGCGGAGCGGGACGTGCTGTCGGCCCGCAACCGACAATCGCTCGACCTCGACGCGCGCATCGGGATAGCCCGGCAGATCGCCAAGGCGTTGGCGGAAATCCACCGGATTGATGTCGACACCCTCGGTCTCGATCGACCTGTAGCGGGCGCAAATCCCGCCCTCGAGCAACTCCGCTTTTACGATTCCGAGATTGGCAGGGTCGAGGTCGAGCCGATGCCCGAACTCCGCCTCGCCTCGCTGTGGCTGCGCGAGCATCTTCCGGACAGCCCCGCGCGCCTGACGCTGGTGCACGGCGATTACCGTCCCGCCAACATCCTGGTCGTTGATGGCGAGCTCGGTACGGTGCTCGACTGGGAGTTCGCCCATATCGGCGATCCGGCCGAAGACCTTGGCTGGTATCTCACATCCTATTATGCGCATGAGCACCTGATCGAAGGCTACTGGACGGGCGATGATTTCGTCGCGCTCTATGAACAGGCCGTCGGTACCACGATCGACCGCAAGGCGGTGCGCTTTTGGGCCGTCTTCTGTTTGTACAAGCTCGCGTCGATGACGATGGCGGCGCAACGGGCGTTCGTGAACGGCGACAACAGCCGCATGGGCGCATCGACGGATTTGATCCTGCGGCCGCTGCTCGAGAACACGCTGCGCGACATGACGGGCCTCACGCAACGGGCCGCGTTATGAAGCCGACGCCCGACGATCTGGCGAAGGGTATCCGCGCCCTGTTGCGCGAAGTTGCACCCCAAATCACGTTGCCCCAAGGCACACGTCACCTACGTCGCGCGATGGCGACGCTGCGCGACGCGCGCTGGAGCGAAGCGGGTTTCGATCTGCTCGCCAACAACGCCGTCCTCGCCGACGCGCTCGACGCGGTCCGCGTCACCCCGGGCGCGACGGCGGCGATCGCCGGTCTATGCGCAGAGATCGACGCGCTCGTCGCCGATCGCACGGCTCCGGTCAGCTTCGCCACCGCCAATGACCGCAATCAGAGTCTGCGCAACCTATTGTGCCGCAGTCTAGAAGCGCTCGGGACGGACAATCTGGTAGGTAGCGCGCCGTTGCGTCGGCACATCACGGCGGGCCTATTGCGCGAGCGGCGAGCTTGATTGCTAAGTTAAGCTAACCGCCACGCCAATTCATCGGTCCTTTAATACGCCGTTCAAGGATGGACGGTTCTCGACCAGCAGTGATGCGATCGTGGTCAATTCGGTCGGGCGGCGAGTGCGGATCAGTTCGCGGATGTTGTCCTTGACCTGCGCCAGAACGCGCTCGGTCGTCGCGATGTCTTCCGGAGATACGCTTTGCAGAATCAACACATTGAGTTCGGCTGCGACGTCGATCATCTGGCTGAGCATCTCGTGCCCCTGCTCGGTGATGAAGATGCGCTTCGCTCGACGGTCATTGGCATCGGGTCGGCGTTCGACGTGTCCCGTCGTCTCGAGCCGATCGATCAGACCGCCGATTGAAACCTTGCCCACATCGAGCAAACGCGCGAGATCGACCTGCATCATGCCGTCATTGCCGCCGCGCGACAGCGTACTCAAGATCGACCACTGCGACCGGGTGATGCCCAGCGGTTTCATATAGTGATCCATCAGCGTCCGGCGCGTCCGCGAGACGTCGTGGATAAGATAGCCGAAGCGAAACTGCTTCGCGCTCGGACGTTGCGCAGCTTTGATTGGCTTGGCCACCGCCGACGCCTGTTTCTTTGCCGCCAAAAAAGTGAACTCCATAACTAGTGCTTTATAGTACGGCTCTGACCATGACGCCAGCAAATTGGCGACGGAGGCTGGTTCGAGATATCTTCGGGTCATAGCGCCTGTCCCGGGCACTAATTCCTGCCCGGCCGAGCTTGGCAGTGAGCGAAATCCAAGCTAGATGGTATACGATTCTGATCCAAGTGGGAGCGTTTGTTGCGCCCGTCCAGCCCCATCGATCTCGTCGATCCCGAATTGCGAGCGGGCATCGCGCTGTTCCCCGATGCTAGGCTCGACACAGATGTGCTTCCAGCGTTCCGCGCTCTCACGTCGGGCCCAGCCGAATATGGGGATGTCCCCGGGTTGGTGGAGCACCGCCTGACGCTGGCGGTTGAGGGTGGAAATATCGACATCATCATCTGTCGGCCGGAGGGCTCGGCCAAACTGCCCGCGATCTGTTGCATTCACGGTGGCGGCTTCGTCACTGGCTCCGCAGCCAAGATGGCTTCGACCCGTCGGGCGTCGGCTCTGGATTTGAGCGCCGTCTTGGTCTTCGTCGATTACCGGCTCGCCCCCGAATATCCGTTCCCGCTGCCGCTGGAAGATTGCTACCGCGCGCTTTCGTGGATGTTCACCGACGGAGCGGCGTTCGGCATCGACCCCCAGCGCATTGCCGTTTCGGGCATCAGCGCGGGCGGCGGACTTGCGGCGGCGGTCGCGATCCTCGCCCGCGATCGCGGGGAGGTTCCGATCATCTTTCAGCATCTTCTATGTCCCATGCTCGACGATCGCACCGCGAACGAACTCGACCCCCACCCCTTCGTTGGCCAGTTCGTGTGGACCCGCGAGAATAACCGCTTCGGCTGGACGGCCTTCCTCGGCCACGATCCGGGCGGCGACGGGGTGTCCGCCTATGCCGCTCCCGCGCGCGTCGAGAATATGCGCGGATTGCCGCCGGCCTATGTCGCGGTCGGTGCGCTGGACCTCTTCCTCGAAGAAGATATCGACTACGTGCGCCGATTGACCCGCGCTGGCGTTCCGGCGGAGTTGCACGTCTACCCCGGCGTCTACCACGGGGCGACCGCGGTTATCGAGGCGAAAGTCTCTCAGGCGTGGGAGCGCGATAGCCGCAACGCGCTTGTCCGGGCGCTTCACGGATCAGCCGCGACCGTGGCCACGTGACCCGCCCACCGACTTTGCCGACACGACACCCAGGAGCGCGATCTTGAACTTCCAGTCGAGCGACGAACAGCTGATGCTCAAGGACGCCGTGGCGAAGTATGTCGCGGCGCACCTTGGCCTCGATCACCGCGCATCGATCAAGACCGCCGATGGAATGGCCACCGCGTGGCGGAAGATGGCGCAGGAGCTTGGCCTCTTAGCGGCACCGTTTCCCGAAGCGTCGGGCGGCTTCGGTGGCGGCGCGATCGAAACGATGATCATCATGGAAGCGATCGGCCGGTACGCGGCACCGCTGCCTTACCTGTCGACCGTCGTTATCGCTGGTCGGCTGCTCCTCGAAGGTGGCGGCCCCAAAGCCGCGCAGGCGATCGGCGACATCATCGATGGTACAATGATCGTCGCCTTCGCCCACGCTGAGACGCAGTCGCGGGACTGCCGGTCCGACATCGCCTGCACCGTCGCCGAGCATGCAGGCGGATTGCGCCTGAACGGCGCAAAAATTGTTGTCCACGATGCTCCGGTGGCAACGCACCTGCTCGTGGCGGCGCGCACCAGCGGCTCGCGCCGCGATCCGGGCGGTGTGTCGCTTTATCTCGTCGAGCGTGACCGTCCGGGGATCTCGATGCGGTGCTTCGACCTGATCGACGCAAGCGGCGCGGCCGATGTCCGCTTCGACGACGTCGCACTCACGCCGGACGATCTGATCGGCGACCGCGACCAAGCGATGCCGCTAATCGAGCGCGCGCTCGATGCCGCCGTCGCCGCGCTATGCGCCGAGGCGGTGGGCTGCATGCGATCGATGCTGCTCCTCACCACCGAACACGCACGCCAGCGCAGCCAGTTCGGCTCGACGCTGGCCAGTTTTCAGATCGTGCAACACCGCATGGTCGACATGTGGGTCAAACTCGAACATGCGACCTCGTTCGCCCATGCCGCGGCCTTGGCCGTCGACGACGCCGATCGAGCCCGCTGGATGACGTCCGCCGCCAAGGCCTATATCGGCCGGGCTGGCGACTTCATCGGCCGCTATGCCGTCCAAATCCACGGCGGATCGGGCATGATGGACGAAACTCCCGTCGCGCAGTTCTTCAAGCGCATGATGGTCATCCAGCGACAGCTTGGATCGGCGGATCATCATCTGTCCCGCTTCGCCGCCGTAGCGGGCGTGAGCGTGCCACCCGACCGGGTTCTTGTGCGAGAAGGAAACGGGTCCAAGACAGCGGAGATCGACGAAGCGGGCGACGCGCACTCGGACACGCCTTTCCGCCGTGAAATTCGGCAGTTCATCGACAATAATCTTGTCGGAGACTTGCGGCGGCATTCGCACCAGCAAGGCGGATCGTTCGGTCACCCGGTCGTGACCGCACCGTGGCAAGCACTTTTGCACGCGCATGGCTGGGTCGCGCCGTCGTGGCCTGAGGAACATGGGGGACCGGGCTGGACATCGCGGCAGCGTTATATCTTCGAGGCTGAGATGGCCGCTGCCGGAGCGCCTCGTTTGCCAGCGATGGGCACGCAGATGGTCGGGCCGGTCATCATGAAGTTCGGCACGCCCGAGCAGAAGGCGTTTTATCTTCCTCGCGTGCTCTCCGGCGAACATTATTGGTGCCAAGGCTATTCGGAGCCTGCCGCCGGCTCCGATCTGGCGTCGGTCCAGCTGCGCGCGGTGCGCGACGGCGATGATTACATCCTCAACGGCACCAAGCTCTGGACGACCTTCGCGCAGTTCGCCAACTGGATTTTCCTGCTCGTCCGGACGTCCACCGAGGGCAAGCCTCAAGCGGGTATCACCTTCCTGCTGGCCCAACTCGACGCCCCCGGGATCACGATCCGTCCTATGGTTTCGGCTTCGGGCGATCATGAAGTCAACCAGGTGTTCTTCGACGATGTTCGCGTTCCGGTCGCCAACCGTATCGGCGATGAGCACGCGGGCTGGACGGTCGCCAAATATCTGCTCGAGTTCGAGCGCGGGGTTGGCCATCAGGTGCCAGCGCTCTTCGTCGAGCTGGCGAAGCTGCGAACGATCGCGCGGCGCGAGGCGGGCGATGATGGAGAGGTTCTCTGGAGCCAAAACGATTTCCGGCGAAGCTTTTCCGAGCTGGAGATCGAAGCGCTCGCGGCGTCGCTGACCGAGCAGCGCCTCGTATATTCATTGCCGGTCGGGCAAAGCGTCGGCGACGCGACCGCATCATTGATGAAACTGAGCTGGAGTAAAACGGCGCAGCGCATCGACCATCTGACGCTCGACGCCATCGGGCCGTACGCGGCGGTGGACCAGCGTCATGCGCTGGGCCCCGAAGCGCAAATCGATCACGTCGGCCCCGACCACGCACTTATACCGACGATCCGTTATCTCAATGACCGGGCGATGACGATCGCCGGTGGCTCGAGCGAGGTGCAGCGCAACATTCTCGCGCGGATGGTCCTGAAGCTCTAGCGCCCACACGACGGCTTTCGAGGTAATCGCTATGATGCAAGAGCCACTGGTCCTCTACGACGACGAGAGCTTGGGGGTGGCGCGTCTGACGCTTAACCGCGCCGATGCGCGCAACGCGCAAAATCTCGACCTCCTGCTTGCTCTCGACGCGGCGTTCTCCCGCGCGATGATCGACGAAGGCGTCAAGGTTATCGTGCTGGGCGCGGCGGGGCCGCATTTTTCGGCAGGTCACGATCTCCGGCGGATCTTGAGCGACGAACCCGAAAGTCTCTTCGGTGGGCGCAGCGGCGCGGGCAACTTCTCCGCACCCGGTGGCGCGGGCTATATGGCGCGCGAAGAGGATGCCTATCTTTCGCTCACCCGGCGCTGGCGCAATCTCGCCAAGCCAACGATCGCGCAGGTGCAAGGCCGATGCATCGCCGCCGGACTAATGCTCGCCTGGGTCTGCGACCTGATCATCGCCAGCGACGATGCCGTCTTCGTCGATCCCGTGGTCGCGATGGGCGTCTCCGGGGTGGAATGGTTCGTGCACCCCTGGGAACTCGGCCCGCGCAAGGCGAAGGAACTGCTGTTCACCGGTGACAGCTGGGACGCGCACGAGGCGTACCGCCTTGGCATGGTGAACCATGTGATCCCACGCGCCGAACTCGCCAGCTTCGTCGATGCGATGGCCGCCAAGATCGCCAGCAAGCCCGCGTTCGCGTTGAAAGCGACCAAGCGATCTCCGACCTGACGCTGGACAAGCTCATCCTGCAGGAGGCCGCCCGGGGAAACTTCTGAGCCCCGCGCGGCGGCGACGCTGTATTGACCAGTTGCGGCGCGAGCTGCCGGTGTCCGAGCGACGGATATGCCGGGTGCTGGGCCAGCATCGGTCGACACAACGTAAGGTGCCGCGCGGGGCGGATGACGAGCAGCAGCTCACCGAGGACATCATCGCGCTGGCAAAGCAATATGGCCGTTACGGCTATCGGCGGGTAACCGCGTTACTCCGCCATGCCGGGTGGACGGTGAACCGCAAGCGGGTTGAGCGCATCTGGCGCAAGGAGGGGTTGAAGGTGCCGCAGCGTCAACCAAAGCGCGGTCGGCTATGGCTGAACGACGGCTCCTGCATCCGGCTCAGACCCGAGTATCCGGGGCACGTCTGGGCCTACGACTTCGTCGAGGGACGCACCCACGACGGGCGCAAGTTCCGTATCCTCACCATCATCGACGAGGCCAGCCGCGAGTGCCTGGCGCTGATCATCGTGCGCCAGCTCCGTCACGAGGACGTGCTGGCGGCCTTGGCGGAGCTGTTCATCGTACGAGGGCCGCCGGCGCATATCAGGTCGGACAACGGTGCCGAGTTTATCGCCACCGCGGTCCAGGAATGGCTCGCGCAGATCGGGGTGAAGACGCTCTACATCGCGCCGGGCTCGCCATGGGAGAACGGCTACAACGAGAGCTTCAATGGGTCGCTTCGCGACGAACTGCTCAATGGCGAGATCTTCTACAGCCTCGCCGAGGCCCGCGTGCTGATCGAGGCCTGGCGGCGGCACTACAACACCGTGCGCCCGCACAGCAGCCTGGGCTACCGACCGCCTGCCCCGGAAACTGCGACACCACCATTGCCGCCGTCCGGTTCCGCTTCGCTCCACCTCCCGGCAGCAATGGTAGCGGCGGTCACAATGCACTAACAATCAAACCGGACCACTCGGTGGGGGCCGATCAGGCGTGAGCTGAAACGAGGATCATGCGATCGTTGAACAGATCGACTTCGCCGGTGAACTGGCGCTCGCCGTGTCGGGTGAAGACGTTCTCTCCGCCGTGCGCGTCGACGTCGAAGATTTCGATCGCACCTTCCAGCACTAGGAAAAAATCGACCGATCGCTGTCCACGCTCGAACGCCAGTGTTCCCGCCGCGAGCCGTTCTTCGTGGCCGTAGGTGGCGACGCGCGCCGCCATTTCCTCGCTCAACGTCGGGAAGATCTGCGCCTCGCGCGCATAGGGATCGGCCGCGTCGAGAGTAGCGGCGTTCTCGGCTAAATCGGGCATCGCCGCGAAATGGACGTTTGTCGGGTTCTGGGCAACCCGCCCGCCGCCGCTCGAGGGTAGGCCATTCCCCAGGCGGCTCGAAGCCTACCTGACCGGATCGGGCCAGCGGCGGAGTGTGCGGTCGGCTAGACTGCATGTCGTCCAACGAAATCGCGGCCAGTTTACTTGAGAATGTGCAGTATATCGATCTCCAGATCGTTGCGCAAACCAATCGTTGCGCAAAAATCGGCTTCGACATTGGCCGACATAAGTTGTTTCGTCGATCCCACGCGAACTCGCTGGCCTAGGTAGCAATCCAACCGTCGGCGAATAATGAAGGTGTTTGAACAACCTAGCCGTGTTGGGACACACACGCCCACGCGCCAGGCGCAGCGGCAATTTGCTTTTGCGTCGGCGCTTGCTATCGCGACGCCGCGTGGGCGGTTAGCTCAGCGGTAGAGCGGCTGCTTTACACGCAGCGGGCCGGAGGTTCGATCCCTTCACCGCCCACCAATATTCACGGCGATGTCCGCCCGCGTCCGCCGCCACCACAGCCGGATGCCGTGCAACGCGCGGATGCTCGCGCGCAGGATCAGCGCAGCGGAGACGAGCACGATCAGCGCCACCCCGCCCGCCAGCGCCGGGTGCGCGAGCGCGAGCGTCAGTAGCCCCGTGGTGGCGACATCCTCGCCCGCGCTGACGGCGATGTTGCTGAACGGCTCGGGCGAGGTGTTGACGAGCGCGCGGGTGGAGGCCTTGGCGGTGTGGGTCAGCAGCGCCGCGCCGCCGCCCAACAACAGCGTGAGCACCTGCGTGGTCGGATCGTTCGGGTCGATCACGGCGGCGGCCACCAGCGCGCCGCCCAATGGCCGGATGAAGGTGTGGACGGCGTCCCACACAGTGTCCACCCAGGCGATCTTGTCCGCGAAGAACTCGGCGAGCGTGCCGGTGGCCGCCGCGCCGAGCACCCAGTAGGAGGCGATGACGCCAAGGCCCGTATGCGCGGGCGGATCGATCCACCCGAACCGCATCGCCAGCCCGGCGGCGAGCACGGTCGCATACAACCGCCATCCCGCGAGCAGGCTGAGGCTGGCGGCGAGGCTGATCAACGGGATGGGGAGCATTCGGTGTAGCCTAAGGGCTGTTCGTGGGAATGTCTGTCCAATTGTGAGCGGCTTTTGAAATCGGCAGCAACGGCCGGCGCGGCCGACTCCCGCGACCCCCCAAAATTCGACATTACCCCTGCGGCGGGAGCCACACTTCGAGCGTGCCCGGGCGCGGTAACCTCGGGTAAGCGCGCATGTCGCGCGCGCTGACCGGCTCGCCGATCGTGTCGGCCAGATCGTCACGAAGATCGGCAGCGACGATCGCATCCGCGGCGTAGAAAAAGCGGGTGTTCGGCTGGCGGACCACGGCGTCCACCGCGCGAAGCGCGGTCACGGTCCAGCCGCGCCCGTACAGTCGACGCGCCAAATCTTGCGCCGCCAATCGGTCCTGTGGCCGGTAATGGATAAAGACCCGCGCGTGCGACGCGGCAGTCAAGCCTCCATCCGCCGGATGCGACACAGACGCAAAGGATGGGAGCAAGGCGTGCGCCAGCGGCACGCTCGCGACCAGCGGAAGGCGGACCCGCGAAAGCACGCTTGAGGAAGGTCGCAGGCTCGAACCCAACACCGCGCTTGCTCGGATCGGTCCATCCGCTGCCACTGCTGATACTGGTTCCGGCCGCACGCGTTCCCGCCGCTCGGGGCTGGGATGCCCAATGGTGTGACGAGGCGCGCTGGTCTGCACGGTCACCGGCCCGATCAGCAACGCGCCAATCAAAAGCGCGAGGACGAGGACGGTGGCCCCCGTCAGCCCCGACACGACATCGGCTGGCCACCACGATCGTCGGCCGGCGCGCGCGGGGGTGTCCAAGTTGTCGGGGAGCACCGGTGCCGCGACGAAGTAAGCCTGCGCGATCGCCGCCTTCACATGCCCCGCTTCCACCCTTCGCGAGCCTTCGAGCGCGGCTTCGAGCATGGCCAGTCCAGCGAGCCAGCGCAACCGATGCCGGACGCCGCCGGCCGCAGTCACCACCGCGTCG
>JAABUQ010003848.1_pt1 | contig 26606 bp, 36 predicted proteins | sample 5560001 | NCBI WGS metagenome assembly JAABUQ01 (sample SAMN10711888, study PRJNA513371) | rock metagenome | isolation source: Antarctica rocks | place: Antarctica: Victoria Land, Finger Mt nord | collected 2015-12-18 | reverse complement strand
CCTTATTTCTTATAAAGTTAAGGGTTTTCTTAATATATTAATATATAATTCGAAATCGAATTTATAAAAAAGGGAAATAATTATTAAAGATTATTATATAAATTATTCGGATTATTATATATTCAAACCTTTAAAGTTTTAAAATATAATATTATTAATATTAATAATATATATATATTTAATATATATAATCTTAATATATATAATCTTAATATATATAATCTTAATATATATAATCTTAATATATATAATCTTAATATATATAATCTTAATATATATAATCTTAATATAAAATATATATTAAACCTTAATTCTTCTTCTTTCTTTAATAGTTAGTTTTATTATTTAATGAACCCTCTTTCTTAATCTTATATTGCTCCCAACTCTTAACTTATAGCTTTACAAAAACCGTATATAATATTGATAATTATTTTTAAAAATATGTTATTTATTTATTATTATAATTATACGATTATTTTAAAAATATCGTATAATCAAATAAATATATATATTATATTACCGTTTTATTATATAATAAAGTAAAAATATTATTTATGGTTTCGAGACAGTGTCAATTTTGAAAACGGTAGCAGAAATATATTAAGCTTCTATAGGCATCCGCTAAGGTACGAACAGCGTGTGCGAAAGATAGATCGGAGCCGGTATCCCCATAGACGCTGTACAAGAAGTTAGGTCTCTTGAAGACCGAATGCATTTGATGTCGTCGGCTGCGTATACGGTAAAAGCCGAGAATGTGAATGGCAGCGATTGGCTGAAGGCTATAGTGTTAATCTGCTCATCCATTTAAGTGAGGACAGGAGGGAATGCTCGCACCGCGATCCGAGAATTGCCGGCCGAGCAAAGGAGGGGCAACGCACCCAATTGGCTTAGTGGGTGCCCTAATTCGTCATAGGGGCTAGTAGCCCATGACATCACATCTAAATTTTTCCCCTGGTGGTTTGCAGCAATCAACAATCCCACTTTCCAACGGCGCACTCGATACCTCATAGCGCCGAACAAGTAAAGCTTTTTGTGATCCCGCCTTCACAGTTACAAATGTCAGCTGCCATCACAAGTTGGCAGTCGTGTGGCTTGGTTGGGAGAACATTCTGAGAGAGTTGTAACCTGGAAAGCGCCGCTATAACTCCTTATAATATATGGAGGCTGCCATCTCGGAACCGTGGCCAAAGCGAAAGCGAGTTGTTAGAGCATGTGACCGTTGTCGAGTAAAGAAAGCCAAGTGCGATGGCGGTCAACCCTGCGCGCCCTGCTTGGCGTACGATAACCCAACGGCAGAATGCACCTTCCAACGGGCACTCCGCCATAAGGGTCCTCTGTATGTCGAAGAGCTTGAAAGCCGGGTCCGGCTTTTGGAATCCTCGTTATCTATCCTCTGTCCTGACATTGACCTCAACGCTCTCAATCTGAAAAGTACCCTACTCCCTCGTCGGCAAGCTGGCATCGGCGAAGATTCAACTCCTAAAACACCAAACCATGACCTACCTGGAACAGCAAATGGCAGGACACGATCGTCCGAGGCGACCGACGAGAAGCTGTTGAACACCATAATTGAAGTTACCGGTCGACTTGAACTAGACAAACAAGGGAATTACGAGTATTACGAACCCTTCGCTAGCTTCACCTTTTTACGGAGGGCACAAGAGCAATGCAAAAGATTGCTGGGCGTTCCCCTGCACACGGACTTCTGTCTATCGAGCCCTCCCTTGTGGGAGACCCCTAAGGATACGGGATCGGGTCAAAAGCAAAGACCTGCTGCAAGATTGGAAAGCGTCGAGATCTTACCTGCATGGCATGTAGCTAAAAAATTGGTGTCCTCTGCGCTCAAAGACGCTTGTTGCTTGATCAGATTTGTCCATGGACCTACTTTTGACCAGTCACTCGGTCGTATCTACGAGATCAACCCGGAGAATTACAAAGATCAGGATCTCAAGTTTCTACCTCTATTATACATCATCCTAGCTGTGGGTGTACTTGCATCCAGTGATGGGGCCGGGAATTTGACGCGTATCAGACTGGAAGGGTAACGATTCCCCTCTTCTCCGCAGGTCAAACCCACAACTCACCGCTGCTAGGTCGAAGTACTTCCGCGCGGGTCAGTGTCTGGTCAACGCGACAAACTGTCGTGATCGGGTATCGCTGCAGGCGATAATGGCCATGGTTTTCTACCTGCAATCGGTTGGCGAGATCTCAACTTGTTACTCTTACATTTCAGTCGCACTCGCGTCATCATTGCGTATGGGCTTTCATCGTTCGGACGCCGCCAATGCCTTCGACTTGATTGAGCGCGAGACTCGAAAACGGATGTTTTGGATCCTTCGAACAATGGAAACGTATATCACAACGTTGCTGGGTCTACCGAAGCTTATCAATGATGAAGACATCGACCAGGAACAGCTGTTGGAGGTGGACGATGAGTTCATCACAGCCGGAACCATCATGCCTATGCCAAGGAGCCACGCTCCAGCGATTGCCGCAACGATCGCGCACGTCCGGCTGACTACGATCCTTACCAAGGTCGTACAGTCTGTATATGTGTCGAAGGATAGCTGGCATGCGAGAGATGGACTATGTCAGGTGGATTATACAAAAGTTGCGGCGATTGAGAAGGAGTTGGAACAATGGTGCCAACAACTGCCACCTGTATTGACACGCAGCCGCGAATCTACCATGTCGAGGTACATATATCCCCCAAAACTCCGATCTTGTGACTGATCCCGTGGACGTAGAGATCATATATTGTTGCAGATAGCACATGGCCACGTTCAGATGATATTGTACAGGCCATTCTTGCGCAGCGCTCTTGGACGTCCTACGAATGACTCGGAAAGCGAGAGGTCGTCGGCCTGTGCGATCGCTTGCGTCACGGCCGCTAGGCAGGTTGTCCTCTTGCTTGAGCAATTGCAAGACCACGGCTTTTTGAACGGCTCATATTGGTTCACCATCTATACCCTTTATTCTGCCGTACTCTGGCTATTGGTCTATATCCTCAGCGACCACGCTGAGCCCGACATGCCTGCTTTCGTGCAAGCCGCGCGAAGTGCACGGCGCATTCTGTGCGGGCTAGCTCCCCGAAGCGCTATAGCAGAGCGATGCGCAACTTCCTTATCGGTATGTCAAAACTTTGCAACCCTTCCTTATCCAAGCTGTCAGCCGACCTTCAGTGCTCATAATTTACAGCCGCTATTCGAAGAGCTCGCAATCACCCACCAGGATTCTCCCAGGAAAGCAACTTGGCAGCTAGATTCGTCAAAGCTGGATGATTTGGAGGGCTTGATGCAGGATCCCTTCGAATTGGACTTGCTCGGGGCGAACCTAGACGTGTCGCTAGATCCGGCCCATCCACGAAGCCTGGAGGGAGACGCCAGAGGTACAACCATCCTTCCAAACCCTGGTCCGCATGGTGTATACGCACTCGCTGAACCACCAACAACGTGGGAGCCAGAGCCACTTATCCTAAAAGCCATGACCGCACCTCAGAACCCCCCAAGCATTGAGTATAATGATACAATCAATCCACTCCTGCTCACCAGGTCTGCATGCTCTACCTAGAACGTCGGCATGGCATAGGCCGAACGGTCATTTGCCCAATGCTTGGGAACTCACACTAATTTCATTGACAAGATAAATCGAACCTGCTCTTTGTATTTAAGGTTGATCGCAAAGCAGCCGATCCAATGCCACTGTAGCAAACAGTAGTAAGGGGCCAGGACATAGTATCCTTCAATAATATCTTATTCCTCGCTTAATGCTTGCCATACTACATAGAGTCGCCTAGGTATGGTCACCGTGGCCCTTTCCTACTTCCTCAAGTGAACTATCCGTTGCAACGTGCGACCGATTTCCATGTAACTCTCCACTACGGCATGTAATGGCGCTCGCGCCTTACTCGGCAACGCTTCAATCGCTGGCCTGGCTTCTTTGTAGATGCAGTCTGCTTCATCTAAGAGACGATCTCTCAAGGCACCCAATTTCCAATCGTGGGGATTCGCAATGATAGCGTTTGGTTTGGGGCCCACTTCAGCCAGCCAGGTCGTGGGAATATTGCCCCGACAAAGTCTTGCATCGACCGCGATGTCCCGTGCGATATTGACATATTGCAACGCAACGCCCATTCTAGCGCCAGCGTGGAGCAGAAACCGGCGCTGCTCGCTCGTGACGGATTCGGCTGAGTGACGAATGACGAGCTCCGAACAAAGCTCGGCGACCGTGCGAGCCACCCGAGCTGCATGCAACTCGAGTACACTCCCCGTCAAGATTGGCCAAGTGCGATTTACACGGTCGTTCCCCTTCGCCGCGAATAGGAGGTCCGTCCTGAATCCTTCGAGCAGGCAGTACAGAGGGGTGCTGGGGAGACGCTGTGTAGGCAACATGGCGAAAGCGTAGTGGATCTCCGGCGGGATATGGAGATGAAGGAATCGCTTCAATCTAATTTGCCTTTCTCGATCGTCCCGTGGTCTGTAGGCCAGTCTGACAAATTTATCGAGCCGGGCAACATTCTCAAAAGCCTGTCCTTCGTTGGAAGTATCGTCTACCAAGTTGTCGGCGACACGGCAGAAGGAGTATTTGTAATCGTAAGCTGAGAAACTGAGCGTCGACTTTTAAACAGGAGCTTACAGCAGTACTAGGTCGATTCGCAATCTACCCTCAAAACAAGAACTGGCGAGATAGAAGCTACGACTTTTTCGTCGAAACTTTTGTAGAGCGCTCTGGAGGCCGTGAACTCGCTGGCCATCCCAGGATGTTGGGTTGGAAAAGAGGGCTTGGATTAGCAGGTTCATGGCTGGTAACTCAGGAACTTCCGGGATATTGGTCTGGAGATGCCTGGAGTATCGTAACCGCCTTATCGATCGCAATCGAGATCAAGACGATTAAAGTATTGGTGGCAACGTGAAAGCCTATTTCTCTGGACGCGTTAATAATATATTGTTACCACAGGATCGCAGAGGTGTCCTACTTAATCATCGATCTGCTCAACCCAATGACGCCCAGCTCCGTTGCCCGGTTATTCACCCATGTGCCATATCCCCAGCCAGGGCTGCCGAAGACACAGAGATAGGCAATAAGTACAAGGATGAGAGTGAGTGTAAATGACAGTAGCAGACGCAGAACGAATTCGTGAGTAATGCTCCTGCTTGCGATGAGTGACGGACCTTTCGCTTGAGCTGCGATCGCACACACCAAATTACGAGTAGTAGGTGGGCCGTCCACACGATAAGCAGAGTCATAGGTGCTTCATGTCCATCGAAGCCAAGTACCGTGACAGAAAACAGGAGGCCAAGGTCTATCAGGAAGTGCGCGCCACACCGCAAAATCTTTGGTCGCAGGAGAAAGTGCTGTTTCGTTGTCTTATCTTTATCGATCGAAACCGGTTTGGGACTCGAAAGGCAGGCGGGATGGAGCGTTGGCTTGGAGGAGAGCCGGTACAAGAGGGTCACGTTGTAGAAGTGAAGAGCTCGGAAGAACGACTATGTGCATGAAATGGACAGAAACGTGCGTGCGGAGACAACGTGAGTTGAGGAAGCGGTGAATTTGCTTAGGATGACACGGACTATCCATGGTATCATCCAAGAGAAGAAAATCTGCAGATGTCAGCACGTCGATTCGAATTACGCCAGGAATATGCTGCATACGGTAAGGGCAGCGGCAATTTTATAAGTATCAAGACGAGTCCGAAAAGGTTCTCAAACAAACGAGAGGAGAAGTGCAGACGCAATGGGATAGCTCACAGGTGGAGTGAGCAATATTAGATTCATTAAGCCTCTTGAGAATTGGAACGATGCTTTGTGAATTGTAAAAACAACGAAACTCGATAACTCATCTTGTACGTTAGATTGCAGAAGATCCGTCTGAGACAAATGCGCTAGAGCTCGGCACTGCCACCAAGCGCAGGTAGGGACAGGACTCGGCTGACTTGCTGAACATTGTACATTGGAAGAGACGGACCGGAAGATCGGATGGTGACGTACGACTACTGTGCGGATGCAACTCCGAGAACTAAGGTAGTGTCTTGCATAAGGTACTCCGAATTATCCGGCCCGAGCGTCAAAGTATCCGCATGGAGGAAAAAAGGAGCGGGACTGGACAGGGATCAAATACGATATCAGACATGTGGGGAGTGGTCTGGCTAACATGCTCCTTAAGGTGCTCACCGGCTTCGTTGTTGAATCAGCAATACGAAAGCTTCCAGAGACGACCAGACAAGCTTTGGGTCAAAAGTCAACTAAAGCATCTTTGATCTTTCACTGTTTGTTGCAGTGTAGCAACGTTGGGAAGCTTCGCGTAGTTCGTGAATACGAAGCCCAATCGAACCCACCCTCGTCTCTGTCCTCGCCCATTTGTGCCCAAAGGATTTGCTTCATGTGTATGGCTCGGATCATCATACCGAAGACAACCAGCCACACCAAGATGAGAATCACCGCTAGAGCGGTTCCAATGATCTGAATTGCATTCGATGCAAATGCGTCTCCGACCGCCAAAGTAGCTGTTACCAAGGCGGTGTTCGGGAAGACAAAGCTGTACCACGTCATGCGGAACTGGAGGGGACCCTGTTTCACACACGAAACGTGCGCGAAGAGAGATATCAGAAAGAACCAGACCGTGAGCCTGCCCAAAGGATTCATCAGCGTTGTTGGACAAGATGTCGACGTTCGAACGGAAAGCCACTCTTACCCCCAAAGTAATATTCCCACCCACTTACCGATGAGGGTAAGCACCAAGGTCGTAGATTCCGCATGCTGCTGGGTGAGATTACTCGGTAAGATCTTGTGCAATTGTTCGGATATACCCAACACGCTTGTGGAAGTAAATCCAACAGGACCAACTGAGATGAACATACTCGGTCGAAGCGGTTGCCGGGGGAGCTTTTGCGTCATGAGTCGATAGATGAAGGATCCATATATCATGAAACTGACCAGGAAGCCGATGCCTTGAAAGACGGAACCCGCTACGACGACGTTTAACGTTCGACTTGGATCCATTAAAGAACAGATTGTAGCGGTTTGGGGCCCGATAAGAAGGAAAGGATAGCAGGGAAAAGTCCATAGCGGTGTCATCTCCTCGACTGTGAAGGTTTGCGTTGACCATCTGTGCAAGAGCCATCAGTCGACGGACTCTTGTTCTTTCGAAGCAAATGCAGAAAGGATAGAACAATCTCTCACATGGTAAGATAAATGCCACAAGATGCAATGACAGCCAGGGCACAATAAAACCAAAACAACACCAGCACGGCGGTATCCAACCATGGCCCTGTCCTGCCCAAGCCATATTGTTCAATGTTGAGCAGGATAGTACCCAGGGAAATAATGATCGCCGGTGTGAAAAGACTCTCTGTCGGATGCAAAATCGACGCCTTGAACGTATGCTTGAAGCAAACAAAACGACCTGCGATCAGAACGACGTTGAAGATGAACAACACCAGGTTGAAGATAAACACCACGCAGCCAATTGTGTACAGTCCACGGAAATGGAAGGGCACTATTAGGTATCTCTGTTTAGCCCTGCGAAGCCGTAAGAAACCGTTCGAGGGGATTGTACTACCGTAGTATAACACATTTGCAATACCGCCAGTTGCCCTGAGGCCGAGGTATTATTATTCAGCGATTCCTTGAAGCAGTGGGGGATATTCTCTCATACATTGTCATGGTAAACCAAGCCCATGTGAAGTATCTGAGCCTTCTCCCCAGTGTCACTTGAACATCTGGTGTAAGGTTGCCCATCTCCATCATTGCGTCACTTGTAGATGGGCATCTGGCGGCGAGGGCAATACCTCTGTAGCCTTTTCCAAGAAGGGAACCATACCTTTAATGACACAATGCGAAAGGGCCGCGAGGGAACTTGCAGATTCCAAGTAGGCCCAAACCGCCGATCTCTCATCCGAGAATGCCACTTGAGCTCTTGAGCCATCCTGACATATTACATCACATATCAGGTCCATCCGGTCCTTCCGCCATACGGTGGGGAACGTAACCCAACCTTATTCCCGGGTTACAGTTGGGCCGGGGTATTAATTAGCCAACGCTAGTCTCGCTTAATCTCTCTACCCCGGCTAAGCTTTTAACATATGTTCAGTATATGCTCCCGTTTTGTTTTGAAATATCAATTTTCCTTAAAACGTCAAAGTATATATGTAAGGATCGCTACTGTTCGGCCACCGGGCCAAAACGATAGCTGCGAGGGTATTAGGCTCTTGCCCTGACTTCCTTATTAGGTACTATAGCCTTACAATATAATAAATATTTATTTATTTATTAAAATAATATTTTAATAATAATTTAACATTTATTTGATATAAACTTTTTTTTATTATAAAATATTAATATATATTTAATATATATTTTTCTTTATTATAAAAATTTGTTAACATTTAACAAAACCTTAACATATACTGAACATATATTGTTAATTATTAACTAAAATCGATATTTTGAACAAAGACAGCAGCATATACTGAGCATATGCTAAAAGTTTGGCTGGGGTAAAGATTTCTACCCGGCCCGGCTTTTGTCGGATTTATTCTCTACCCCGGCCCAACTTTTTTCTACCCGGGCCCAACGGCAAGCCTCCTTTTTTCTCATCCGTATCTGTTCCGGACGGATGACGTCCCACGGGTTTCCAATTCACGTGCTTCTTTATTCATAAATATGGCTTCCGTCAACTCAGAGTTTTTTAACCGCACGTAATCTTCACTTTTTCCGGTCCCCTACACTTTCGCCCGGAACTGTCTCGAACTAGTACAACTTTCAACCCTCGAGGACGCCACGTCTTGGACACAAAGCGTCAACCATGGCGAATGACGCGACTTCCGTCAACCCCAACGTCGTGAACAATACTCCCGTTGCGATCGCCATCACCTCACATGGCTCCGACGTGTATTTCGCCATCTGTGCAGTCATGGGTCTTACAACGCTGGGCATCATCGCTGCATCGGCTATGAAGCCTCGTACAGACCGCGTTTTCTTTTATATTACCGCGGCAGTCACTGGGACAGCTACCATTGCTTACTTCACCATGGGCTCCAACCTTGGCTGGGTACCTATCGACGTCGAATTCCCCAGGTCCGACCCAGCCGTTAACGGTCCCAACCGTGAGATCTTCTACGTCCGATATATCGACTGGTGAGTGGCAACGTCCATTTGGGGATTGTCGGGTGCAGACGTGAGATCATCGTATTGTTAATGTACCGTGGTCTTTTCGGAACAGGTTCATTACGACTCCGTTGCTGCTGATGGACCTCCTACTAACGGCTGGTATGCCGTGGCCGACGATAATCTGGACCATCTTCATGGACTGGATGATGATAGTGACAGGGCTTGTGGGAGCGCTTGTGAAGTCACGCTACAAGTTTGGTGAGTGAACCATCGTCTGCCTCCTCAGATTCCGAGTCGTGAGAAAAAATTGCTGATGGGCACACACATCATAGGATTCTTTACCTTCGGGTGTGTGGCGATGTTTTATGTGTTCTGGAATGTTGGCGTCGAAGGTCGGAAGCATGCAAAAGCACTAGGTTCTGACGTCCACCGCGTCTACGTATTGTGTGGTGTCTGGACCCTTTTCTTGTGGCTGCTCTACCCCATTTCGTGGGGTCTTTGCGAAGGAGGTAATGTGATATCACCTGATTCAGAGGCGGCCTTCTATGGTGCATTAGACTTCTGTGCCAAACCGGTCTTCAGCGTCATGCTTCTCATCGGTCACTGGAACATCGACCCGGGACGCCTGGGTCTGCGAATCAGAGACGTGGCGGAGCCCCCAGTGAGCGAGAAAGGAGCGGATGACAAAGATCCTAACAATTCCCACGCAAGGAGCAGTGGTGTGGATGCTTCCTAGGGTCTGGATAGGATTGGTTTAAGTCAATGGCCTTATTTATGAGTGAGACACCCGAGATAGTTTCCGTTAATAGGTAATTTGAAGCGAACACAGCAGACGAACGAGGGAGTTTTTACACCAACAAGCTCGTCTACTTAGACTGGTTGTCTAGATCGGATAACGAGAATTGAGGAGGAACAATTCGTGACGCCTAGCATAGGATAAATACAACTATCCTAAATTAATACATGTTCACAACGTCATGAATATCTGCAAACCCGTCTGGTATAGGCTTGTTACGATGGTGGCATGGTATTTTATTCAAAAGGACAATACATACCCTCCAAACTCGATTTGCCCTTTAAATTTAGCACCCCGCTTCGAGTTGATACGGCGTATTGGAGCGGTTCACTACCTGAGAATTCCATTTCTCTTAAGGAGCTTACCTTGAGGGGATCCTCATGGGACCAAGAGGCAGCCAAATCAAGCTAATATTAGGGTTAATAACGATCAAGCCTTATTAATAATCCTAGGAAGATCGGTTCAGGACATATTTTTTAAAATAAATAACGGTACAATCAATAAGGCTCTAAGCCTTGGTAGTTACCGCTTCCAATTCTGGTACCTCGCTCCAATTCGGACACTTTAATCTTGCAGCCGATTACATTTATTAGATGATTTTTTTTGGCTATTCAGCTTTTCGCAAGGGCCCCTCCCATTTCACCAAATCTCGGAAGGGTATACTTGGACAAATATTCGAGCACTGCAACGCCGGTCCACGACACCTTCCAATATTGACCCGTCGTCAATGATTGCCATCCAAAGAAATCAGCAAAGGTACTCAGGCAGCTTGGATGTTCTTAGTAATTATGCGCATAGCCTATTCCTTCGTAAGGCGCCTGAAAATATCTGAGGTGTGGCGCTCTCGCAACGTCCCATTTGAGCAATGCAATGTACAGTATATGTTAGCAGTCAGCCTCAATACCTTCGATGCCAGGGATTTTATTCGCCTTGGCGCCCTTCCCAAATCGTGAGCTCCTTGGAACCTGCCTTAGACTACATCCTCTCCTTTCTACGTCATCAGAGCAGTGTCCATGCTCGTCGTGCTTCTCTGACTGGCCACAATCATTCTTTGTAGGCGGTGAAAGCTTTCTCCATGGATGTTACTCAGAAAATCTTCCACTTGAGTTTTGTTGTGGCGTTTTTAGGCGATTGGCGCGATCCAATCTCAGCCGCACACTCGCTCGTGGGCAAGATCCGACCCTTCCAATGTTCGCGATCTCCTTCATATCCCACCCAATTGCCTCTCCCCCTTCTCGCCTTCCGCTCCGGGTGTCCCAGCAGGAGTAATTCCAGGCGTCAAAGAAGTACCCTGCGTAGCTCCAGGTGCTGTACTAACCAAGCCTTTGCTGACAGCAAACCCACTCGAGCGCTGATAGCTCGGGCTGTGGTTGTAGAACTCATCGACAATGGGATGGATGAGGAGTGTTTGTTTGTGAATGGTTATCGTCGAATTCGTAGGGACGGTGACCCAGTCGTCTCGTTCGAAGGTTAGCGGTTCAGAAGCCACGAGCACGATATCAGCCCCTTTATCCCTCCGCTCCATTTTGTATAAGCCTTTTTCTTTCGAGGAGGCCGTCGATCGAGTCCAGTCGGTGCCGGAAGAGAAGTACAGACTAGCTGCTTCGTCGGTCTTGCTGCTGACATATCTAGTGCACACCACACTATGGCCGTCTGTCACGGCAAAGTTGAGGAGGCTGCGCCGGTCTGTATCACATTCCCCATCGTCCTTTCGAGAATCGGCCGGGATGGAGGCAACGAATGCATTGATGCGCTTGATGGTCTGGAGCATCGCCTTTCGTAGCGTTGTATGCCCAAACCCATTAGTCATATACTCCTCATCATCCGGATCGTACCCAGCCTTCTCCAAACAGTCAAGGAAGAGTGCGAATGCCCACTCGCTATCTGTGTTGCCGTCCACGCCCATGAACCATCTCTGCCCCACACTCATAGCTAAAGCGCGCTTGACGTGCCGCCACCAAGCTATGTTGCCGTTGTGCATGAACATCAGCGGATTGTGTGAGAAAGGGTGGCAATTGGAGTCGGAAAGGGAGCCTTCGGTGGTAGCCCGGACGTGGGCGAAGATTAAAGAAGAGGCTGTTTTGGAGGCGAGGCGGGCAAGATTTTTGCAATTCCAGGCCGGGATCGTGCTCGTAAAGATGCATGGTTCCGGGCCCAAGGTTGGGAGGGTGTAGTAGCCTAGACCGAAGCCGTCACCATTGTGGGGTCGGCGATGGTCCTATGTGGGGTGTTAGCGAGACCGATTGATATGAGCGTCAAGTGCTGTTGTGGGAGACAGGGTGGCCCTACCACGCGGAGGCGCGAGTCGTAGGATTGGGTGAGGATTGAGTGTTGGGGCTCCAGAATGACCTTTGCGAGGAGGATCTCATCCTTACTTTTGTAGACCTTGAATGAGCGGTCAGACACAGCATTGAAAGGTAGAGTAGGGTTTGGTGCTGGGTGGAAGTACCAGAAATCTGCACATCTTTACGAAGCGAGGGGTTTTCCTCAGGTGGCTTCATGACCAAAGCCCACTACGATGGATGAAATGCTTTTCCAGAGCGCAAGTGGCAATGTCTATCAAGTTCGGGCATAAGAAGTGAGAGGACTAAGTTGCTTGCGTTTGAAGATAATAGGAATGCTGTTCATGCCGAAGAAAAAGGTTTGGTTTGTAAGATCAGGGATGGAAACCTTCTCGACGGAAAGAATATTTGATTATGAGGGCCCAGAATTCTTTGACGGCTTACTGGCAAGATGTCTTGCATTGTTTATGGACACCGGCTATGGACACCAAGGCGTCAAAAAAAGGGTCACGTGCACCGACAACGCCAAAGGCACCTTCAATTGTAGCTTACTTAGCCCGTATTCCGCCACAGGTCGGTCTGAACACGTCGTGAAGAGCACTGCAACCTGTCCATGAAAACAATTTCCTCGGTAGCGATGAACTTGGGGCTGAAGGCAGCTATTAAGTTGTCGAACTTGAAAGGCCTTTCCTTCTGCCGAGGTGCATTGCATCGCTTATGTGTCGAGTCGAAAAGAAGGGTAGAGCCCAATGACGACACCGAGGCTGAATGAGAGGTCCAGATCATCCGATCTGCAAGCATACGTTTACGAAAATGTGAGAGAATCCTTTTGATCTGCCCTACCCTACATTGGCCCACCAGCCATGAAGCAGTCTGGCTTAGCAGGAATTGAGTCTCTATCTAGTCGAGGGGTATTCATGAGCAAAGACGAGGGTCAACAAGATGAATGTTAGTTGTATCCTACAAGATGTACAGGCGGACTAGTGTCATCCAGGAATGTGCAAATGTAGGTAGAAAAGGTCTCGCGTCAAATTCTGACCATGAGATTCCATTCAGTGTTCCAAACACTCTCCTAAAAGAGCTTTAGTCGCGCGATCGCAATTCAAGGTGAGGTCGATGACGTATTCCTTCTCCAATGTGCGCCAGAGCCCCAACGGAGCAGCCGGAGCATGGAACGAAGCTCCGACGCGCAAAACGAGCGTCAAGGAGAGTGGGGAAATTAAATTGCATAGTGAGCCCACAACAATCATAGAAATGCTTCATGACCAAGTGCATTTCCAATGCATTTACCCCTTTCAATTGGACATGAATTGAATGCGAAATTGGGAAAAGGGGGGAGAAAGGGATGCTAATTGAGAAGTAGAGAAATTGGCAAATATGACACATTTAACAAACCTGGTGGACTGAGGGGGACCTCCCTAGATTACCTTAGGTGCATGGGTGCTGCTTGCCTCTTCCCATCCCCCCCGATCCTGTTTTTTTTAGTGCCCCTTCCAACGCCTGCAAGAATTCTCTTTCGCAAAATCTCTATCCGCCCTCAACCATCAAACAATCATCATCATTACTCCTCCCAATCCTTCACCCTTTCACACAACCTACCCATCTTTCCCCTCCAGGCTATTACCTTCCACCCATTCTTGGCCACGCCGAGTAAGACATTTAATTCATTCAGTTTGTTTATTGCATAAGATACCCCCGTTGTTGTCATCGCAACAACACTTCCCACCTCAAATCATTATGGCTGTCAACCGCCCAACCAATGTCAAGCAGAAGGAGGCCGATGTCAATCAGAAACTCCAACTCTATGGCATCTACTCAGGTTCGTTCCCCAACCCATCTTCGCACCACTCTTACCTCACCCACTGCACCTTGCGCGCTCTTGGGAGGCGAGATTGCGGGTAACGTGACCCCTGTCTGGAATCGGCGCTGACCTCAAACCTTTGAACAGCATTCGCCAACGGCAAACTTCCAACGGTAAGGCATCAAGCTCAATCCAATCCCAGTCTTCACATGTTAACATGAGATGCACAGAATCGACAAATCGATGTTGCTATGAACTCAGCCATCGCATCGAAGCCACTATCATCGCCATCAACCAAGCTCTCAGCGGAGGGTAAACATCTCGTCGCCGACCTCAAAGACGTCCTGGAGCAGGCCAAAATCTTGCTTTTGACCAAGAACGAGGGGAATTTGCTGCAGGACTTCATCTGGCAAACCGGCCAAGTCTCAGCGGGTCAGGCCAAGCGACCAGGCGCACCAATCGACAAAAGCACCGCTCAGCAGCACGGCAATCAAGCTCTTGATGGCTTGAGAACCTTGGGCACTCTTTTGCTGTCCAATGGGCAATTTCGCAAGCTCTGTAGGATTTTCACAATCTTCATCCAGACCTCCAACTGACATCCTCCACAGTGAGCGATTCCACCATTCTTCTCCGTGACATTGCCGGTGACGCCGCCCAGAGCGCAGCCACCCGTATCAACCCTTCGGAAGATCGCTTGAACCAGATCGATCAGCCAGCCGAGGATAATACCTGGCACGATGTTCCCGACCTCTCTCCTTCCAACATCAAATCTCAAGCGAGGGACCAGTACAATAAGAACAAGCGTTTCAACAAGGAGGGCCTCCAGAATGCTGCAGGCGACGCTACTCAGGCTGCCCACCCCTCTGGTTCACGTGATCCTGCCGATGCCGCCGCTCTTGCGGCTCAAGATCAGCAAGCTGGTACCGATTCTGGCGTCGACCCCCGATCCGGTGCAGCCGCTGCGACGAGCAACCTCAAGGACCAGGCCTCCAGCAATATCCCCGATGAGCACAAGGATAGAGCTCGAAACCTCGGCAATAGGTCCAAGGACTATATGCAATCCAAAATACCACAGGAGCGTCGTGACCAAACGATCTACCGCTTGAAGAAGATGATTGTCGAGATCCAGAGCCACTCGGACTGTAAGCCATACCTGCCCGTTGGTTGACTGGGCCAAGCTAATATCATGAACAGATCAGCAAGCCATTGAGACCCTCCTCTCGCTCGCCGAGGAGTACGGCGGCCACAGCAAGAATATGGCCCAGCAGGGTGCTGGAACAGTTAAAGGTGCTCACAGCGACACTGCGTTGACATCTGCAGAGACTGACCTAAAGGTATTTATAGGCTTTATGGCTGAGAACGGCACGATGCTGACCTCAATCAAGACCCTCCTCGAGCGCTTTGCCAACTCGACTTCCGCCGACGATCTCATCGACTCGATCAACGCCGTCTACCGGGATGCTGACAGAGATCCAGAACTCAAGGGATGGTTCAAGTCCGTGGATCGTTACGTCCGTAAATGTCTCAAGGAGTCCGGCTTCATCATGCAAGATGGTGCCAATGAGGAGTGGAACCAGCTGCAGGACAAGGGTCACTTCCTTCTCCGCGAGCGCTATAGGGATCATACCAACCGTGTTCTCGATGAATTCAAATTCTTCGGCCAGCAGTTTGACGAAGACGCGCAGAACAAGCGTTTCGCCGCTTCCATGCAGAAGCTATTCAACGACCTCGGCAACGACGAGAACGGCAAGCCCACGTTCAAGGTTCATCTCGTCAATGATTTGAGCAAGATTATCATCCCCGGCATTTTCGAGAGTGTGCGTTACGTGCCAGTCCCCCGAATCGAATACACCGACAAACAATTCGATGCTATCATCGAGAATTTGGTCATTGAGAGTGACAATCTTGCTCCAAATTCTTTCGAATTTGGCAGTGACAACTACTTCCGTTGGGGACGCAAGACTGTCACTAGCAAGAATAAGAACAAGGTGATGGTTTCAGTGTCCGGTGTGCAGATGGACTTGAAAGATGTCAGCTACCACATTAAGAAAAAGGAAGGCTTCCCATCGCTCACGGACACCGGTGTTATGGATATCTTCATGGGTGGTACTGGCTTCAGCTTCAAGATTGCTATGGAGACTGCAGACTCGTCAGACCGTCAACATTTCTTCAAGATCAACACCGTCACTGTCGATATCAAGAGCTTGACTATCAAGCTCAAGCAGTCCAAGCACAAGCTCTTGTTCAATCTCTTCCGGCCACTCATGTTCGCTATCCTCCGACCTGCTGTCGGCAAGGTTCTCGAGAAATTGATCAAGGACCAGGTGCACAACGGGGACGCCAAGGTGTATGAGATTCACAAAGAAGCGGAGCGAGTTGCGCAGGCAGTCAAGAACGACCCTGAGAATGCACCGAACATTTACAGCCGATATGTCAATGCTGCACAGACTGTGCTCACGTCCAAGAAGCAACAGGCTGCAGATGCAGCTGCAGACAAGAAGGCCAATGTCGCCATGACCCAAATGGATTCCATCTTCCCCGACATCAAGCTACCCGGTGGTATCTCTACCAAGGCTACCGAGTACAAGCAACTTGCCGCCAAGGGCGACAAATGGGAGTCTCCCGTCTTCGGCATTGGGTCCGCCGCTGAATCAAGCAACCTACCACGTATTGCCGCACCTAGCCGAAAGCATCACAACACTGCTGCAGGTGGCGTGAAAGGCTCTCAAAACCTCGAGCCCGGCCAGTCTACGTTCGGTCAGGCACAGCCGAGGATGGATGGCACGTCGTCCGGAACTACAAATGGCACATCTGGCTTCGGCAATGAAGTCAGTCAAGCCTTCAGTAGCCCCACCTCGGCCGACTACTCTCTGAAAGACACTACCGGGGCGGCCAATGGAGGTCTCACTCAAGGTGGTCTCGCCGATAGTACCGCCACCACTGGTGCCAATATTGGTACCACTGGTACCACACTCGGCCGGAACAACCCCATCTTGAGCGGAAGTGCTTAGACAAGATACCCACCGTTGAGCTCATTGTGTGGAGGAGTGTTAGTGCTCGGTAATCGGTTTTGCTTTGATGATACCACTCTCGCGAACGAAACACAAGGTGTGGATTACACGTAATGGCATGGTGGAAGGGGCAGGGGGTGAAAAGTGGAGGGGGATGATTCCCTTGTGTTCGTTAAAACGTGATTATTGCGTTGAGCATTTCTTACTACTGTGTTACTATCGGCTTGCTACACAATTCTTCAGCACGCGGAGGATTGACTTTTTAGTTTGTATCAACTTTAGTACCTACCTAGGCAACAGGAAAATGCAGTCCGTATTCTACTCGCGATCCTACATGGACGACCACTAGATGGAATCTAAATTCGGGAATACAGCTGAATTAGGTGGTGAGCTAGATATCTTAGCTGTTGGAGGCTATTAATGTTCCATTGTCGCCGTAGGTAAGGTCGAAGGCCGAGGGCCCCGTATTGTTGGATCTTGGTTTAATCTTTGTTCCATTTGTTGGTGTCTCACTTTCAGCTGGATCGGCAACTGCGACTTCCCCTTCACATGCTTCATGCTTGCATGAACAGGTCGAGCAGAGAGGAAGTGAGGCAAAATCAACCCGGTGCGGCACCAGGCGTCTGCATGTGGCTTGATTTCCTGCGCCCTGCTTTCACACCCTGATCAGGGACCGTAGTACCAACGGGCGTGCTTTGGACGCCTTTTTTTCCACGAGAGGGATAACAATGTACATTGTCTCCCTTCAGAGCCGCAACTGCGATTCATAATCATGATTAAATCAGACTCAGGGTACCTTACCTTGTCGGTGGCATTTGTTAAATGGGGGGAGAAAACAATCTTCTAGGTGAGGGGTCTGGGGCAGAACGACGCCCGTGAGATACTAGTACTCCAGCACACTTGGCTGTAAATGATTCTGATCAACGCATGAAAGTGAGCTCCAAGACTACAATTGATTGACAGACAATGGTTCATGTGAGCAAGCACCCGCCAATGCAAGTATAATAGTACAGAACGATTGATGAACTCGCTCCTCCAGCTAAAGCACATCATTCCTGCAAAGCACGGAGACAGGTGGTAACCTGGTGCAATGGTCATCAACTTCCAACCGGCGTCGATGGGCTCAGTGCTCAGCAAATACTTTCAACTCCTTTTTAATCGAAAGAAGACTAAGAGGGGCTTGACACGTCTTCAGTTGCTATCTAGCAAAGCTAATGCACGTTGTTTGGTTGTCGATGACCCCAGCCTCACGACTGGCCGCAGCTACTCCGGTCACGGGCGTAGCTACCGCTGCGAAACCCTGCAGCTGAGATGCTGGCATACGGCCCCGCGTGATAAGAAATATGACTCCCACGCGTCCTCCTCCATGTTTCCCATTGTTCAACTCTACCACCGGGTCTATCGAGGCGGGCTGATTTTCAAAAGCTTCCTTGTTATGTGAAGAAAAAAGGCATCAGGCTAATTAGCGTGCTTTGGAGAATCCTTCCATCAGGCAGCCTACCACACCATTTCCTCATTCGAACATCCAAGCAAGGCTGCACCCTCTTCTACTTCTTTCCAAAACCTTCTCCTTCCTTCTTACTTCACTCTTGTCTCCCACCTCTTTGTGCCGAAAGCTTCTTGCCTTCCATCACCCAACTTTCATTGCTCAATCGGAGGGGTAAAACCAGCATCATACCCTACAAATTGGTCGTCTTCCTCCCCGCCTTTCGCCTTTTTCCTTCCGTTCTCACCCCGCTGCCACTTGCCTCAGCCGCCTTCTACCCCTTCGCCTCACCCAGGCCACCGTCGTGCTTTCGAGCAGCACATAAATCACCATGTTCAATTCTGTTCCTCCACCACCTCCCCCGGCCCCCGCACCACCCGGGAGGGGGACGCCCGCTGGGGCGGAACATCTACACCATGACCTTCATCGTCTCAACATTCACCAACAACAACCTCTATTTGGGAATCCTGGGCACGTGCAAGGCAACGGCCAGCACCACGACCAGCACCATGGCATCCACCCCGCTCAGCCAAACAAGCCAACCCAGCATCCAATTAATCCAGCAGTGAACTTCATCCAATTCACCATCACGAAAAAGGCACTCGCAGGTTCTGAGCCATTAACTTGGAAAATTGCCGACCGAAGGATGAACCCAGTCGAGGAGGCTGACCTCCGAGCCGAAGTCGTCAGGGAATACTCCAAAGGCATTACAGGAGAGAAAGCGCTGAATGCCTCGGGAATCGATCTCTCCAGGCGCGAGCAGATACATCAGCTGGTCAAGGACGTCAATGAGTGGGACTTCCATCCTGGCTTTGAATGGGTCATCGGCTCCATCAAGCTCCAAGCCGAAAGGAACAAGAAAAATGCAACTTACGGAATGCACGTGATTTTGAAACGGGAGGCACGCAAGACTCTACCACCGGCGCTTCCGAAGATGGGTGGAAATCCCGGCTGGAAAGAGACATGCGATCTCATTGGCGCTGACAAGAATGTCAAATCCTCCAACAGTGGCCAAAAAAGCTCGTCTCCTCCGCGAATGCCAATGCCATATGCACCTAACCCTCCAGCTCAACCAGCTCAACGTGGCCATCCAGGGCTTCACAACGTCAACATCATCCAAGATCGCTTTCCCGAGCAAAATCCTGGGCCTGCCATGGGACATCCCTTCCATCAAGCTCCCCAGCACGTACATCCTCAGCCTGTCTTCCACGATCACGAACAGGATTACTTCGATCATGGGCATGAAGGCAAGCAGAATAAGAAGGATGATAAGAAGAAAACGCCCAAGATCTTCCCCATCAATCCGCAAAAGCAACATAAGGGACATAAGAAGGATTGGGAAAGCTCCGGATCAGAAACATCTTTTGACGAGACTTCTTCATTCTCCACCAACGATACCGATTTGACCCCTGATACACTCTTCTCGAGCGAGGCAGGGAGCTATCGCACAGACAAAGTCTACCATAACGATCACAAGGACCACAAAGGTCGCAAGGATGAGAAAGGCTACAAAGATGAGAAACATGGCCACCGCAAGTCACGCAGCCGCGATGGCGGTCGCTACCGGGCCGAACCCCGAGAGCATCGCCGCAAGTCTCCAGTGCCTTCCCCTTCCTTTGAACGTCGACGCGAGCCTCGCTATCATTACGACGATGTCGATCTCGAGCCAGCCCACAGCAGCCTTCGGTCCCGCCGCGACTCGCTCCCACCTCGCCGCAACTCCACACACTACAGCCAGCGCCCCAGCCATCTTCACGAACGGGCCGCGAGCTACGGGAACGAGAGAGAAGTTAACATGCCGGTCCGTCGTTCGTTGCTGTACAACGATAGGCGGATCTCAGGCCCGATTCCGGAACACCGGGACAGGATTTCGGAGCGCGAGTACGACGAGATACTGCTGGAGCGCGAGTTGAGGGACCGAGAAATAGACAGGCAAGTCGAGGAGAGGAGACGCCGCGATCGATTGAATCTGGACATGGACCGGAGCCGCGCCTTGTTTCCTGAGACTGGTTTGGGCGGGGCTAGGCGAGAGTCTGGAGGAAGATACTTTGGGGAGGACCCTCTCTACCGGGGGTAGAGCATGGGAGGGATCTGGAGTTGTGGGTTTGGTTGAATCTGTTTGGCCAAAGGCCATCCTTTTCACGGGGTCGGCTTTTCTACACAACGTGAACGGCCTAATCATGGCTCCACAGTGGCTTCGCAACTTTCGTTTCCCTCTTACGTCGGTCTTCTGCGAAATGCAGGCGGAGAGAGATTGACAAAAAGGTGTTTTCAGGGAGTTGTTTTCGGGGGAGGCTCTTGTGATCAAGCACTTCTTTCTAACGTGTACCAACGAGATTCTGCCCCTTAGTCTTCAGCTTGGGAGGTTGAATTCATAGAGCATTAACGATAAACACATGAAGTTGAGTATTTGCCCTTGACCTAACCAGCTGTGATTCCTTTACAGAAGAGACAAGTCCCCTCTTCTTCAAAGACACTCGAGGAGGGCCCCACTACAATCTTGCCCCACCAACAAAACCCATTCTGTCGGTCGCCGCTCTCCCACTCACCTTTCCACCACAGCATACTGACCTACCATAGATGCCTACTCTTCTTCTCACTTGACGTAGCATCTATTATACCATCAAGCAATCGCCCCATCATCCTATCCCATCCCGTCCATCTCCACCTTGCCGTCCCTCGAATCTTCCTACGTAGTACAAACACCACAATATCCCAAACCCATCCCCTCAGCCGCAACCACACCCCCAGTGGCCAACATGGGTCGCCAATTCTTCGTCGGAGGCAATTTTAAAATGTACATCTCACATGCATTCTGCAAACTGGGGACATACTAATTCACGCTGAGTGCTTCGCGGGAAACAAAAACTAGAGAGGATTGAGCCTGATTGAGCAAACAGGAACGGCACGATCACGTCAATCACAGACATCGTACATCATCTCAATGATGCAAAGCTGGATCCCAACACCGGTGCGCTCTCGCTACTCTCTTCCCTCTCTACCGCCCTCTCCAGCCGCGAAGCATCGCACCATCTAACCGTCTCTCCAAGTACAGAAGTTGTCATCGCCCCTCCTGCCATCTACCTCCTCCTCGTACGCGAACACCTCAAGAAGGAAATCGAAGTTTGCTCGCAGAACGTGTTTGACAAACCGAATGGTGCCTTCACGGGGGAGATCTCGGCAGACCAATTATCTGACTCGGGGATTACGTGGGCGCTTTGCGGGCATTCTGAGAGAAGGATCATTTTGAAGGAGGATGATAAAGTAAGCGTAAACCCCTTGGATCGATGTGATGATTTTGGAGGAGGGGATGGAGAAGGGGAACGGGAGCAATTGGAAGCTGGGGGCCAAGACACCGGCAGAGGAGCGGATAGGGAAAAGTCGGAACGAAGGCAGAACGGCGCTGACATCCTTCACCCGATCTAGTTCGTTGCAAGCAAAACCAAAGCTTCCCTTGATCAAGGCCTGGGCGTTATACTCTGCTGCGGCGAAACCCTCGAAGTATCCTGCTCTCTCTTCTACCGCCCTTTCCTTCGCTGATCCCATCTTGCCCCAGCAACGCGAAGCGAACCAAACCCTCTCTATCGTAACGTCCCAACTCGCCACCGTCGCCTCCGTCCAAAAAGACTGGTCCAAGATTGTCATCGCCTACGAGCCCGTCTGGGCCATCGGCACCGGAAAAGTCGCCACCACCGAGCAAGCCCAGGAAGTTCACAAAGCGGTGAGGGAGTGGGTGGGAAAGGAGGTGGGGAAGGAGGCAAGCGAGAAGGTGAGGATTATTTATGGGGGAAGTGTCAACGAGAAGAACTGCCGGGAGTTGGCTAAGGAGGGGGATATTGATGGATTTTTGGTCGGAGGCGCGAGTTTGAAACCGGCTTGTGAGTTCTTCCTCTTCGACTTTGTGTGTTTGTTGGCCTCGCTTGTGTAGGTTCAGTTGGCTTGTGGAGGCTAACGATGGTGGTGTGCAGTCGTCGATATCATCAATGCCAGACAATGAGGCATCAACCCATTCCGCTGGACGAGGTTGAAACAGGGATGTGTTGGATAAGGAAGGAGTTTGTACTTAACCGCACCAAAGATTCCAGGTCGAAAAACCCACATAACCCACCCCAAACTCCTTAGATGCTCATATACAATACCATCGTACCTCCTACCTCCTCTCCCCACTCCCCACCAACCTCTGCCCACTGATCTCCGCGCCCCCTCCATGGAACTCATCCCACACCCCCCTGACCCCCTCATTCAAACTCCTCACCACCCTTCCCCCACTCACTCTCCCAATCTTCTCTCCATTGCCATCACGTAACAATTCCAGCTTCTTGAGTATCTGCTCTTTCTCCAGATTCCTGCATATCATCATATCAGCCGCCTTTTTCCACCCTTTCGATCTTCTGTCCGGATAGATAGGGAAGGTGAGGTTAGAGGAATGGGGGAAAGGGGGAAGAAGTACCGAACACAGATCACCTTCTCCCGTCCATTAATATACGTCGCGCGGATGATGGGATGCGCGTTTGGGCGCGGGGAGATGTGGATCATAATCCCCGGGTGGGCTTTGGTGAAGGTGGCAAGCATGGGGGAGAGCAGGAATGAACTGTGCAGGTAGTCAGCTAGATCTTCTTTGTGTCGAAGCGCGTCCCCGGGGGAGGCGGATAGTATGAGGGGAATTGGAACGCTGTGGGAAGCTAGTGAGGGTGGGGTGGAGGTGGGGAGAGGTACTTCATGCCCCGGGAGCTGCCGTAGAAGTCGCAGTAGTGGAGGTCGAGGCGCTTGCATTGGAGGATGAATGCGCCGACGCCGTTCTAGTGTTTCTCGTCAGTGCTGTTGTGGAAAAAAGGTGGGCGGAGAATCTTGGGCAAGGACGAGGACGAGAAGGGGGTGGGAGGGAAGGGGGGGGGAGGGTACTCTGGCTGTTGACACGGCTTGGAGGGCCGAGACTGGCATTTTGGGTGTTATCGCTGCTTGGGGGCCATGAGGTGCGGTGGTTGTGTGCTTGAGGGGGTTGGACAAAAGCATCACAGGCAAGAAGGCGAGACATTCGTCCCCCGAACGCTAGTCTTGATTGGGACGTTTCTTCCTCCAGCGTCGAAAACATTGTCAAAGGTCTGAGGTTTCAAGATTTGGCACATCATTGGCTGATCGGCCCGTCCTCGGCTCTACCCAGATGGGTCTAGCGCCGAAAAGCTTCAACTTCTTTTCTTTGCTGACCACCTCTCACCTCCCTCACCAGCATTTCAGCCTTCACCCATCACACAGCACCCGCCTCTACATCCCACTGACTCATTAAAAACCCAAACATTATGACGCACAAGCTTCCCCCCAATCTTCTCGCCCTCTTCTCCGCCCGCCCCGCTCTCCGCTACCTTCCCCCAAATGACCACGCGCCTGAAGAGCGCAAAACAAATAACATCGGCGGTATCGCACAATTCCTGCCTGCGCTTGAAGCATATAAAGAGGAAGTGGAGTACACGCCGACGGAGAGTTGGTTGCAGAGGAAGGAGAGGGTGAAGGCGGAGAAGAGGGACAGGGCGGGGAAGGGGCTGGAGGACGGGGAAGAGAGGAAGCCCGGGAACGACCCGAATGTCAGGGGTGATGCGTTCAAGACGCTGTTTGTGGCGAGGCTGAGTTATGAGACGCGGGAGGGGGATCTGGAGCGGGAGTTTGGGCGGTTTGGTCCTATTGAGAGGGTTTGTTTGACTTTGCTTTTCTCACCAATCTTCTCCGAGTGCTGCAAGAGCCCTCGACCACATGTGAGGCTTGAGTGGAACTATACTGACTACCTGGATTTTAGATTCGTATCGTCACGGATTCCACAGAGACAAATGGAAGCGAGAGCTACACGAAGCCCACGAAAAAGAAAAAGAAGACGCACAAGGGATATGCATTCGTGGTGTACGAACGTGAGAAAGACATGAAGGGTATAGCTTCCCATATCCCCCAAAGAAAGTTCAAGGTTTGTATCACATAGCTGACACGAGGGCTGTGCCTCCCAATGATTAGCTGCCTACAAAGAAACCGACGGCATCCGCATCAAAGACCGCCGCGTGCTCGTAGACGTCGAGCGTGGCCGCACAGTTAAAGGTTGGAAACCCCGCCGCCTCGGAGGCGGTCTCGGTGGCCGTGGATACTCTAGAACTACACCTGCTCGTCCTGCCGGCGTCGGTGGCGGATTCGGTCCACCGGCCGGCCCTGGTGGTTTTCAAGGAGGATTCCGCGGAGGCTTTCGTGGTGGCTTCGATCGTGGCGGAGGTGGCTTCAGGGGAGGAGGCTTCAGGGGAGGAGACCGTGGTGGCTATGGCGGAGGAGGGCGAGGTGGTATCGGCTATCAAGGCGGTGGAGGCTTTGGCGGACGAGGTGGGTATGGTGGTGCCAATGGCTACGGAGCACCTCCCAACGCTCCCTCTGGACCTGGGGGCCGTGGAGGTTTTGGCGGTGGGTATGGCGGCTCGCCCGGTGGCGGCATGAACGGAGCCCCCCAAGACAATCGTGGTGGGTATGGTGGTGATCGCGGACGCAATGACTATGACGACAGATCTTCATCCCGCGGAGGTGGGGGGTACGATCGCTCTGGGGGCGCGATCACAGGGAGCAATCGTGAGCCGGTAAGACCGAGGGACGGCGGTGGCTACGGGGATCGAGATCGTGATCGCGGATACAGCCGGGCGAGGGAGGACGACTACAGCCGAAAACGACCGCACGAGGAGGGAGGGTACGAGGATCCGCGCAAGATTCGAAGGTATTAGGCTTGCATGTCGACAACGGGGTTTGTTGGGTGGGTCCCCTCGAATTCCAGCATCACCTCTCTCAACATCTTCTCTTCCCTTCTGCAGGGTAAGGCTCGCCATGTCCCATCTCACGTTCTCGAAAACAGCATGGGTAAGCCGGATCGCCGTCTCTGCTAGCTCGAGGGATCCCACATACTCCCAACTGTGCTAGCTATCGCTTGCGCTCTCGGATCAGCGGCAGGCGACATCACCAAGGACCTTCCAAGGCGTCCCATCCTCGCTCCCACATGGCAGATGAGTGCATCTGGAATGCTCTACCCTGGACCACCTATTTGGCTACGACTATCTACAAAAATGGTGGTGCTCTTCTCACGTGTCTTTCACTTCCTCTTCTTTCTGTTGCGCGGTGAGTATGTAATTAACAAGCCTCTTGCGTTTTGCAGTCCGCATCGGGCATGGCGTGCTGTAGGTAAGGGCGGGTAAGCTTTGCCTGCTGCAGGCATCCCTTACTGACCGCTTAGGTATCACGTCAAGATCCGTATGTAACATGTATTGCTACCTCATGGAAGAATGAAGTCGTGGCGTTGCGTCTGAGGTTTTTGATTGTGATATCTGCAGCATAAATTTGGTTGTTTCGAAGCACGCGACGGCTGAGCGATTCCATTGGGTATGTATCCGCTGTTCGGGATCGCATAATCCTTTCTCTCTTCATAAGCACTCAGAAAATCCTTCTATCCCATCCACCTCCTCCATCCCATCCACTCCACCTCCATCCCCACTTCCTCACATCCTTACCAATACCATCCCCACATTCCCACACCCCTACCACCTTCGAAAACTTATCCCTACCAGCATCGAAACCATCCACCAACCGCCCCCCCCAGTAACCTCCAATACCCTCCAACAACCTCCAATACCCTCTATCCAGTATCATACATCCCCCATCTCCCCCCCCCCTCTACGCAGCTAAACCTCAACCCCCTCATCAACAATACCTCATCAACAATCCTTCCCCACTCCATCACGACAACAAGCTCAGCATGCGTGTTCGTCCGAGAAACGGGCGTCACCACCTTGGGTTTACATGACCGTTTCGAAATATTCTGGTTCTGATATTGTGGTATCATTAATATCTACGTATACACTCTACAACAGGCCCCACTTGTCTTGATCGTCCTCGCTGGCTCTTAGACCACCAATGATTTATTCTTGTTTGTTTTTTGCTTTTTGTGTGGTTTTGCAGTCATGCTCGTTTCGATCTATTGCGGGCTTATGTGAGAATTGTTTGAATGGAGATGACGGTTGCGGGGGGTAGGGTGGATGTTTTGATGCTGGGTGAGGGGTGGTGCAGCGGTGAGGGGTGAGATGTGATGCTGCTGTCGGAGCTGGGCTGAGCTAGGC
>JAABUQ010003844.1_pt1 | contig 26635 bp, 24 predicted proteins | sample 5560001 | NCBI WGS metagenome assembly JAABUQ01 (sample SAMN10711888, study PRJNA513371) | rock metagenome | isolation source: Antarctica rocks | place: Antarctica: Victoria Land, Finger Mt nord | collected 2015-12-18 | reverse complement strand
CACGCAATGTCACACTTGTATCCAGGGTGGCTTCGTAGTCCACCATCTTAAAGATTCGAGGCATAGCTGCTCATTGTCACTTGCCTCACTCTGACACATCGGTGTTTCTCCGACAACCTGCTAGCCTGGGTTAGTACGCGGGCGATCGCGCTCCTGCCGGAGATAGACCCTTACCTATCTGGGGGAAAAGTAGATTTTACCCACCTCAAGCAAAGTCTATACATAAAACATACATAAATCAATCACAAATTATACGACGTTTACATTTTTATCTATTCCCGATTCTCAGCATTTATGCAAAACTGAAATAAGTCAGATTATTTTTTTTTACCTCAATTTAAGGTTGGTGTTTATAGGAGAAAAAAAGCGCGACTACTGCAAGATGCTAGGAAAACATATTATGTTCGTTTGCAGCAAGATAAAAATCTAATTATATATTAGATGACGGCAGCAAACAACATATTAGTTAATCTTTGTTCAACGACCAAGCGTTAGTAAGAATATTGCGCAAACCATGGATTTTTTATCAAATCTAATTACTCAAATTATAAACAAAGGACATTCCAAAAGCTACCACCCAAAAACTTTCATATTGATGAACAAACTGAATATTAACATAAATCTGTCATTGCCTGTCAAATCTATCCTTTGTTAAAAGCTGTGTATGTATTTTCTTGTCTAACTTAGCAGGGGTTAATTAATTATCTGCACTTTTTTCCTGCATATTTTAGTGCAAAGCTGATTGTAATATTAAGTAGACAGGTGAGATTTTTTCCTATGCCAAAGGTTTCCGTTATTATTCCAGCCTACAATGCAATGGCCTATCTCCCAGAGAGCGTGGAGAGTGTTTTGAGGCAGACTTTTACTGATTTTGAAGTTTTGCTCATTAATGATGGTAGCTTGGATCAAATTATCGAATGGGCTGGTCAGATTACAGACCCGCGAGTGAAACTTATTTCGCAAAAAAATCAAGGTGTATCTGAAGCACGGAACACAGGGATTGCTCATGCTCAGGGGGAATACCTGGCATTTTTAGATGCTGACGACCTCTGGGAGCCAACAAAACTAGAAAAGCAAGTACGGTGTCTGGAGAAGAATTCAGCAGTAGGCTTAGTACATACCTGGGTAGTTTTAGCTGATGAGCAGGGCAAATCAACGAACAAAGTGTGTATTTCCCAGGCGGAGGGTGATGTATGGAAGCAGATAGCTGAGGAATCTCTACTTACCTGTGGAAGTACACCTATGATTCGTCGCTGTTGTTTTGAAAAGATTGGGGGATTTGATCAGAATTTACACATTGCTGAAGATTGGGATATGTGGATTCGGATCGCTTCTCGTTATTCCTTTGCAGTGGTAAAAGAACCCTTGGTTCGCTACCGACAACATTCAAACAATGCCTCAAAAAATTGCCAAACGATGTTATCCTATTTTAGGATAGTAATAGAAAAAAACTTTAAATTTGTTCGCTCAGATCTACTATATTTAAAAAAACGAGCTTATGGTCGGGCAAATTTATACATAGCTTGGAGATCCTGGCAAAACAGAGATTACGAGGGTGCAATGCATTTTCGTCATCAGGCTGTTGGACACTATCCTCAACTACTTTATTCCGATAGCTATATCCACTTGAGTTTGATCATGGCAGCGACACGCTGGTTTGGCGATCAGGGTTATAGTAGAGTGCGAGCGCTGGTTCATGCCCTGCGCAATTAGCACAACCTGTTAAAGCAATGAATATAAAAGGGTTTTCGCGCTTCACGACAACTGGTTACAAAAACTACTCATTGCTACCTCCATGCTGACGATAGCTTTCCTATCTTGGGGCGACCTATTCGAGGACTTTCACGACACCATCGGGGTAACACTAGAGACTTTTTGCGACGAGTTGGCGGGCGGATGGCGGTTTAACTACATTGAAGCCCTAAAACTAGTTGGCATCAGGACGGTATTGTTCTTCGTTTCAGCCCGCGTTTCTGAGACGTTACGCTACACCCATGCGGCTACTGGCGCTATGGTATGCGTGCTGCCCCAGCCAAGAATCCACCGCGCCGTTCGTTACTACAGCACCCGCATAGCCTTATTTCCGGCGCTCAAAGTCGCCTTAGCCTCTTACCTGGCTACGCCACTGGGGTTGCTGGCTCGCGAGCTACGGCGCGAGGGCTGTGATGCAATTTTGTGCCAGGAGTATGAGTACGCCCGCTTTGACGTTTGCGTATTGTTAGGTCAGTTGATGCGTTTGCCAGTGTTCGCTACTTTCCAAGGGGGCAGTCGTCACTATAGCCGTCTGGAAGATGCTCTGCGTCCGCTGGCAATTCGTGCTTGCGCAGGTTTGATGATAGCGCCGCAAACCGAGAGCCAACGTGTAAGCGCCTGCTATGGGGTGCCGCCTGCCAAGATAGCACGTATTTTCAACCCGATGGACGTGGAGACATGGAGGGCAAGCGATCGCGCTGAGGCAAGAGCGGCGATCGGCATCCCGCTCGATGCTCGGGTGGTGGTATGCCATGGGCGGATCGAGATAGATATTAAGGGGCTAGACGTTCTGCTCGACGCTTGGGAGCGCATCTGCTGCGATCGCCCTGGAAAGGAGCTAAAGCTGCTGTTGGTAGGGACAGGCAGCAACGCCAACGAACTGCGTCAGCGCATCGCCACCATGCAGTTGCGGGACGTGCTGTGGGTGGATGAATATGTGCGCGATCGCACTGCGATGCAGCGATACCTCTCAGCTGCCGACGTTTACACTTTGCCGTCACGATATGAGGGTTTTCCAGTAGCGCCAATTGAGGCAATGGCTTGTAGTCTACCCGTGGTCTGTGCTGATGCTGCTGGTGTGCCTGATATTCTTGAGGGAGGCGAGGCTTCAGGTGGGCTAGTAGTGCCACGCGGCGATGCTTTGGCGTTGGCGTTGGCGCTTGGTCGTGTACTCGACGATGAAGCTTGGGGGCGCGAGTTGGGCAAGCGTGCCCGGTGCCGGGCGCAGGAGTGCTTTTCACTTGAAACGATTGGCAAGCAAATGCGTGACTTTCTTTTGAGCCAGAAGGCAACAAGCTAACATGCCACTAATATCTGTGATTATACCAGTTTACAATGGTGAAAACACTATTTCCGAGACAATTGAATCAGTTTTAAATCAAACTATATCAGATTTTGAATTAATAGTGATTAACGATGGCTCTAAAGACTCAACTTTAGACATTATTGCAAGCATTCAAGAGCCACGTTTGAAGGTTTTTTCCTATACGAATGCTGGTGTAGCCGCCAGTCGCAACCGGGGATTTTCTCATGCTTCTGGTGATTTCATTGCCTTTTTAGACGCAGATGACCTCTGGACACCGGATAAGCTGGAGGCACAACTAAGAGCCCTGCAAGAGAATCCAACAGCGGCAGTTGCATACAGCTGGACTGACCATATCGATGAGTCTAGTCAGTTTCTGAGTTCAGGTCCCCACGCTACTCTAAGTGGGGATATTTATGCCAATCTATTGACAGGTAATTTTTTGTCAAATGGCTCCAACGTTTTGATTCGCGCTCAGGCTTTAGCGGAAGTAGGTGGCTTTGATCAGTCACTTACTCATGCTGAAGATTGGGATATGTGGATTAGGTTGGCTGCTCGCTATCATTTTGTAGCTGTGCCGTTACCTCAGATTTTATACCGAGTATATGCTAATTCAGCGTCTTTTAATACTGCTAAAATCGAGGCGGCGTCCTTGCAAGTTATTAAACGAGCTTATACTCAGGCTCCTAAATCACTACAGCATTTGAAAAGGCATAGTTTGGCAAACCTCTACAGGTATCTGATCTGGAGGATAGTTGAAGCGTCTCCAGGACAAAAAGGAAGTCTGGCAGCAGCCAAATATCTCTGGCATTTCGTCAGAAATGACCCCGCCCGATTCCGGCAGGTGCGATATAAGTTGTCGTTGCTGTTTAAAATTGCAGCAGGGATACTACCGGCTCAAAAGGAGGTGAGCTAATATGCCACAAATATCTGTAATTATTCCAGTTTACAATGGTGAAAAGACTATTTTCGAGACGATTGAATCAGTTTTGAACCAAACGGAGTCAGACTTTGAATTAATTTTGATTAACGATGGTTCCCAAGACTCAACCTTAGACATCGTTGCCAGCATCCAAGATCCTCGGTTGAAGGTGTTTTCCTACCCAAATGCTGGTGTATCAGCTAGTCGTAACCGTGGGATTGCCCATGCCTGTGGCGAATTCATTTCCTTCTTAGATGCGGATGACCTCTGGACACCGGATAAACTAGAGGCACAACTAAGAGTTCTGCAAGAGAATCCACAGGCAGCCGTCGCCTACAGTTGGCTTGATTATATTGATGAGTGTGGTCAATTTTTACGTACTGGTTGCCGGAAGACTGCAACCGGAGATGTTTATCCAGAGCTGTTATTATATCAGTTTTTGGAAAATGGCTCTAACGCTTTGATTCGCGCTCAGGCTTTGAGTCAAGTGGGTGGGTTTGATCAGTCACTTACTCATGCTGAAGATTGGGATATGTTTCTGAGGTTGGCTGCCCGCTATCATTTTGTAGCCGTGCCATCTCCTCAGATTTTATATCGAATGTCTGCATCTTCAGCCTCTTCTAATCTTTCTAAGATGGAAGCAGAGTCACTGAAAGTATTAGAGCGAGCTTATAGTCAGGCTCCTGAATCCCTCCAATACCTGAAAAAGCAAAGTTTGGCTATTTTCTACAAATATGTTATCTACAAGACATTTGAAGGAATTCCAGGACGGCAGAAAGGTTTGAAAGCAGCGATCTTGCTGTGGCATTATATCAGAAATGATTGCTCCCGGCTGCGGCGGGTGCGATTAAAGTTATCATTACTGTCAAAAGTGGTGGCAACGATTCTACTACCTTCTCATCAGCCTCAACTAGACTGGTGAAACTATTGATTTGACTGTGAGAACCCCCTATGGTTATGCAGATAGCGTATGTTACTACTTATGATGTCTTAGACCGCTCGACTTGGCCAAAAACTCAAGTCGGGCTTTGTGGAGCAGGTTATCATTTAGCAAAAAACCTAGAAAATCAATCTATTTTACTTGATTACCTTGGTTCTTTAAAGGAAAAATCTCCAACTCTAGCTAGTAGATTTAAGTGGCATTTCTATCACAATCTGTTTAAAACAGATTACTTTCACTTTTTAGAGCCAGTAGTGCTTAGAGAGTATGCCGAGCAAATATCTAGAAAATTATTTAATTCCAACTCACATGTAGTGATGTGTCCAGAAAATGCCATACCAATTTCTAAGTTGGAATGTAAGCAGCCTATTGTACTCTGGACAGATGCACCACTGGCGGCGTCGATCAATTTTTACTCTTGGTTAAGTAATCTATGTAACGAGACTAAAAATAGTATATATGCAATGGAAAAGTCGGCGTTAGATAGATGCGAGTTAGTAATATTTTGGTCTGATTGGGCTGCTGAAATTGCAGTTCAGACCTACGGAATTGCTCCATCTAAGATCAAAGTGATTCCTTGTGGACCAAATATAGAGTGTAACAGAACCAACGAGGACATTAATAGCATAGTAGAATCTAGGGACAAAAATATATGCAAATTATTGTTTATTGGTGTTGAATGGTTCAGAAAAGGAGGAGATACAGCGCTTGAGGTAGCTAAAGAGTTAAATAAATTAGGTTTGAATACTGAATTATTAGTAGTTGGCTGCCAACCGCTCGCGAGTGAAATTCCCAGTTTTGTAAAAACTCTAGGTTTTATTGATAAATATACAACGGTTGGAATAAATCAAATGAATAAATTATTGGCGGAATCTCATTTTTTGATTTTGCCTTCTAGAGCAGAAGCGTATGGACTTGTTTTGTGTGAAGCAAATTCGTTTGGACTTCCTTGCTTAGCAACAAAGGTTGGTGGCATACCAACTATTATCAAAGACAACTTAAACGGAAAAACTTTTTCAATGGATGCCAGTATTTCAGAATACTGCACTTATATTGTTTCTCTTATGACTAACTATGGAGAATACAAAAGACTAGCTTGCTCATCATTCAACGAGTATAAATCTCGCCTAAATTGGTCAGTGGCTGGAGAAACCGCGAAACAGTTACTTACGGCTTTGGTGTAGTGGTAGAATAAGATGATTAAACTATCTAAGGGTGTTGTATAAACTGAGGTTATGACATTAGATCTGCCACTTGTATCTGTGATTATTCCAGTTTTCAATGGAGAAAAGACTATTTCCGAGACGATTAAATCAGTCTTAGAACAAACCTTGTCAGACTTTGAATTAATCGTGATTAACGATGGTTCGCAAGACTCAACATTAGATATTCTTACAAATATCCACGATTCTCGTTTGAAGGTATTTTCCTATAAAAATGCAGGTGTATCGGCTAGCCGTAACCGTGGAGTTTCCCATTCTTCTGGCGAGTTCATTGCCTTCTTGGATACAGATGACCTCTGGACAACTGATAAGCTAGAGGCACAACTAAAAGCTCTGAAAGCACATCCCCAAGCAGCAGTCGCCTACAGTTGGACTGATCATATTGATGAATTTGGTCAGTTTTTAAGTCCAGCTTGTCACTTAACTGTAAACGGGGATGTTTATGCAAGGCTTTTGACCGGCAATTTTTTGACAAACGGCTCCAATGCTTTGATTCGCGCTCAGGCTTTGACTGAGATCGGCGGTTTTGATGAGTCACTTACTCATGCTGAGGATTGGGATATGTGGCTAAAGTTGGCTGCCCGCTATCACTTTGTAGCTGTGCCTTACCCTCAAATTTTGTATCGAAAATCTACTAACTCAGCTTCTTGTAATGTTTCTAGAATGGAAGCAGCATCCTTACGAGTCATTGAACGAGCTTATAGTCAGGCTGCTGACTCCCTACAGCATCTGAAAAAGGAAACTTTGGGTTTCCTCTACAAGTCTCTTATCTACAAGGCACTTGAAGGACCTCCAGGACAACGGAAAGGTCTGAAAGCGGCGAATTTGCTTTGGCGTTATATTATAAATGATTGCTCTCGGCACCGGCTGGTTAGGTTTAAGTTGTCATTGCTGTCAAAAGTTATGGCAACGATGCTACTACCTTCTCATCAGCCTCAGCTAGACTGGTGAAATTATGGATGGTGGTTGTGTATAATTTGAAAGCTTAAACAGCTATAATTGAACAAAAAATATGCTTGCTCAAGAAAAAAATCTGATTGAAACCTATATCAAATATGGTCTTGAAAAAGTTCAAGGCTGGTTAGATAAAAATGCTATATCTATTATAGAAAATATCGCTCAGTCCCAAACAAAGTTCGATATTAAAGGACATATCTGTGAAATCGGTGTTCATCATGGGCGACTTTTTATTCTCTTGTATCTGCTAACAAGGCCAAGTGAAAATGCTCTTGCAGTTGATATATTTGAGCAACAGCATTTAAATATAGATCAATCGGGCCAAGGAGATTTAGAGATATTTATTAAAAACTTGGAAAATTTTGCCAAAGATAAACAGAAATTGAAAATAATAGCAGAGGACTCAACTCATATTTCATCTGATGACATCAAGAATGCTGTTGGAGGTGAAGTGCGTTTCTTTAGTATTGATGGTGGTCACACAATCGATATAACTAGGAACGATTTGAGGATAGCAAGCCAATCAATATGTGAGGGAGGAGTAATAATTTTAGACGACTATTTTAATGGGCTTTTTCCTGGAGTATCCGAAGGAACTAATCAATTTTTTATTCATGACAATGATATCGGCATAGTTCCCTTTGCTATTGGAGCTGGCAAAGTATTCTTGACTACTAGTAGTTATGCAGACAAGTACATCGAATCTCTATTGGAGTGTAACCTAGCTAACGTGGGTTACAGTAGGCAGCAAGAATTTTTTGGTCATCGGGTACTCTGCTTGGACTTTAGTCACCCAAAATTGAAATCGCTTATTTGGAAAAGAATTAAAGATAAGGTTTTAGGAAAATAATTTTATATTCAGATATCACCGAGAACGGGGTGTAGGGTGTGGGGTGTAGGGATAGGCTTTATGCCCACACCCTACACCCGCGCTTGATCGCATTGACCTATCTTCGCTAGCCCCCCGCTGAACGCATACAATGTTATAATTCTAAAACTTGACTTCAAAGGTAATAGGTAAGATGAATAATTTGTCAACAAAAAATGTTTCTTTAACAGAAACTGAAAGAAAGACTTTGTTAGGAGAATTTGAGGATTTAGCATGGGATCTTAAAAAATATTCAGTATTACGTGAAATAGTTTTATCTAATTTGAGTGGATGGATATCATTAAAAATGACAGCCTTGATGCAGACTATAGGTTACAACCGTAGAAAAATCCGTGCCTTTGAAGGAAAGAAAATAATTTTAAATATTGGCTGCTTAAAAGTCACAAATAGCAGCTATGTCAATGGCGATTTATTTCCCACTGTGGAGGATATATTCCAGATACTCACTGGAAAATCTAAGATCGAATATGATCTATTTATTAATCTCACTTCTTATGATAGTAACTTGTCAGGAGTTGCAGATGGCATTATATTATCTCATGTTTTAGAACATATTACTCCAGGGTTAGCAATTACGGCGCTAAAAAATTGCTTTGCTTATTTGAAGCCAAGTGGATATATCCGTATTAGCGTCCCTTATTTAGGAGCCTACGATCAGCCCAACATCCCAAATTGTCAAAAATTTGAAAACCGCATGTTAGCTAAGAACAAATTAATTTATGATTATGGACACCAATTTATGTACGATGCCGAGTTATTGACCGTTTTAATGGAAGAGGCAGGTTTCAGCGAAGTCAAAGAAGTTACTTTCGAGAAAGGAATACTAGGCGAAACAGATCTTCCAGATCGCCAGCCAGAATCAATCTATTTGACAGGTATCAAATAATCTCATTTCTAGACATAAGTTATTTTGAGAAGGGAATAGCCAGAGTTGGCTAAAATACAAAATGAACCAATTCGAAAAGAAATCTATTGACTATAGACTCCGTTTTACTTACTTAGACGGTCTACGTGGGCTTGCATCTCTTTATGTGGTAATATCTCACGTTTTGTTACTACAGTGGGCAGATCTTCCATTCTTTAACAAATTCGCGAGATATGGGATCTTTGGCGTTGTGGTTTTCATTGTACTTTCTGGCTACTGTTTGATGCTGCCGGTGGCTCGATCTAAAAAAGGTCATATCCCAGGAGGTTTGCTTGATTACCTTAAGCGGCGAGGGCGACGAATTTTGCCACCTTACTATGCTGCGCTTGTTTTATGTCTGCTACTAGCTATCTTAATATTAGGAGTGCAGAAAGTTACCGGGAAGGGCTGGAGTGATGTTGGTTCAGCAAACTTATTCTCTCCTAACTTTTACTTTCTTGATGTGCTTTCTCATCTTTTACTAATTCACAATTTTCATTCAGCAGCACCAATAAATTTCAATTCATCATTACCAATTTATCGGATCAATGGCCCGATGTGGACTGTGGCGACAGAGTGGCATATCTACTTTTTGTTTCCTGTCCTCTTGCTGCCTGTATGGCGGCGTTTTGGCTTGCTAGCGGTTGTAACTACTACCTTTTTAGTTGGAATTGCACCTCACTATCTGCTGCATGGATTTATAGAAGCAGCCCATCCTTGGTTTCTGGGGTTATTTGCATTTGGAATGGCAGCAGCAGACATCGGATTTTCTCAAAAGCCATTTTTGATTATGCTCAGAAAGTCGTTACCATGGGGTGTGCTTGCCACTATGTTTGCTTTCGTTGCTTTATTGACTGAGTGGCCATTACTTGGGTTGGACAGATGGATTAACGAGAGTTTTGCTGGCATTGGGGCTGCTTGTCTACTAATCTACTGCACCAACTTTTTGATTGACGGCAAGGTGCGCCCCACAGTTTTGCGGCTATTGGAAATGCCATCGGTAATTGCATTAGGAGCATTATCCTACAGTCTCTATCTAGTTCACGCTCCAGTGCTGGTGCTGGTTCATCACCTCCTACTCAGCCTGCAATTATCTCCCATTATGATTGCTGCGACGCTATTAGTGGTGGCTGTGCCAATGTCGGTACTAATTGCCTATTTATTTCACTTAGTCTTTGAGCGGCCATTCAGAGTTCACCGCACCTGTGGGGAGGTAAAAAGATTTTCGGTCACATAGATTTTGGGCGCTATTATTACTTTGTAAGATAAATGTTAGGATCTGACTTAACTTAAGGAAATCATGAAAATTAAAAATTGGTTAAAGACAATCAAAAACTTTTACTATCTCCAAGACTTTTATTGGTCTAAAAAATTGGTGGAGTTAGGGATTAGCTTGAAGGATGTTAAAATTGACAAAGCCGGAGAAATATTTATAAAGGATCTTGAACTGAATTTATCAAAAGATAAGTATCTTTTTCTTCACAAACCGGTAGGGTTCGATTTAGCCAAGTCCTTAATAAATGAAGCGCAGGCTAAATTTTCGATTGATAAAAATGAGGAATTAATAATTGACCTGGGCCAACTCAAAGCAATTATACACACAGCAGAAGAATTATTTATACTTAAGGAAATATTTGTAAGTGGTGTGTATAACTTCATTGGTGAGCGACCTGTAATTGTATGGGACGTTGGCATGAATGCTGGTTTGGCAAGTCTATATTTTGCCAACAAAGAAAATGTTTTACTTGTGGCAGGCTATGAACCACTTGAGCCAACGTATAAAAAAGCACTTAAAAACCTAGAATTAAATCCAGAGATTTCTAAAAAAATTAAAACGTTTAATTATGGAGTTGGTGGACAAGATCGAAGCATTGTTGTTGAATATACTGATGAATATAAAGGAAATGTTGGAATTGATGGAATTCCTGATTTTTTGAAATATCAAGGTCAAAAATTTTCAAGCGAAGAGATTACAATTAAAAACGCTGGCGAAGTTATTAATTCAATAACATCTCAATATCCAGGAATTGATATTCTTGCCAAAATAGATTGTGAAGGCTCTGAGTATGAATTAATCAATTCTTTATATTCAGAAGGTAAATTGGGCTTGCTCAAAGCAGTAATGCTTGAATGGCATAAAAAAGGGCCTGAACATTTGGTTGAATGTTTAAGTAAGGCAGGTTTCACTGTTTTTTCGTTTACACCAAAAAATCAAGTTTGTGGAATGCTTTACGCAGTTAAATCTTAATAGGCGTAAACGTGCATTTATTTGCTCCCAGACCCTTTTTGTGCCAGCTTGGATATGAAAAAAGACACGATTTTAACAGTATCGTCACGAGCAAATAAGCCACGTTACATGGTTCAGTTAGATGCTCTACGAGCACTAGCGGTGTTTGCTGTAATTCTTACCCACTTTGTAGCAGCCAGTCCTGGTTCTACCCTATTGTTTTTAACGTCAATTTTCCCTTGGGCTTCGCTTGGAGTCAGACTCTTTTTTGTCCTTAGTGGCTTTCTCATCACTGGTATTTTATTGCGATGCAGAGATAGGATTGATTTAGCCAAACAAGACGTTATTTTTACAATACGCAGATTTTATATACGTAGGTTCTTGCGGATTTTTCCAATTTATTATCTAACTCTTGCCGTAACTGCCATTGCTAACATTAAACCTGTTAGAGAAACTTTTTTATGGCACCTTACTTATACGTCTAATATTTACATTGCAACTAGAGGGAATTGGAACGACGGACCAGTGATCCCCTTTTGGTCGTTGTCAGTAGAGGAGCAATTCTACCTAATTTGGCCTTTTATTATACTCTTATTACCTAAGAAACACTTACTAAAAGCTATTTTTATCACAATTTTGATCGGACCATTATTCAGACTTTCTTGCCTTATATTTGGCTTAAATGAAATTCAGACATATGTGCTTCCTTTCTCATCCTTAGATGTACTCGGAATAGGTGCAATACTGGCTGTTTATACCTATACACCTGAGCGGTTTAAGCAATCCAAAACTTATCTGTGTAATTTCGGATTTTGGGTTGGTGGCTCGTTGCTGATCATTTTACAGGTCATGCATCTATTTAATATAGGTGACATAGTTCGAATAGTAGTAGAACCTACTGTTACAGCTCTTTTCTTTGTATGGTTAGTAGCTCGTGCAGCACAAGGTTTTGGTGGTGTTGCAGGAATTATATTAGAACTGAAGCCACTCGTTTACATTGGCAAGATTAGTTATGGAATTTACGTTTACCATTGTTTCATTCCTGTTATAGTACCTCGTATTTTCTATTACTTAGGTCTACCTTACCCGAGTTCATTGTCGATGCAATTGGTTTTGAAGATTATGGCTACCCTGATTGTTGCTGTATTATCGTGGCACCTGATCGAAAAGCCAATAAATAATTTGAAACGACACTTTGGCTACCAAAAAAGTGTTATAGAATTACGCACTTGACAATTATAACCAGTAAAAATAAGTACAAAAATCTCGGGGGATAACTTTAAAAGTTTATAGATTAAAACAATAGTCAATCAGCCGAGAAATTATGACTCAGATCAAAAGCATGTTCAAGTCAAAGTTCGTACTTTCTCCGACTTGGTTGCGGTTTTTAATCATTGTTTTATTATTACTCGGCGTATTTTTTCGATTCGTCAATCTTGACCGGAAAGTCTACTGGCACGATGAAGCTTATACTTCATTACGAATTTCTGGCTACACAATGGCAGAAGTATTTCAACAAGTCTTCGATGATCGTGAAATTGGCATTGAAGATTTGCAGAAGTATCAGCAGCTCAATCCTGAAAAAGGGTTAGTCGATACAATTAGATCTTTGGCGGTAGAGGATCCTCAGCACCCACCGCTATATTATGTGCTCCTGCGATTTTGGGTGCAAAGGTTTGGCACTTCCATAGCGGCAGTCAGAAGTTTAACGGCTTTGATTAGCTTGCTAGTTTTCCCTTGCATCTATTGGTTATGCCAAGAACTATTTGAGTCGTCGCTGGTAGGATTGGTTGCCATTGCACTTATAGCTGTCTCACCCATTCATATACTGTTTGCTCAGGAAGCGAGAGAATATTGTTTGTGGACGGTAACAATTTTGCTATCAAGCGCATCACTTTTGCAAGCAATGCGGCTAAATACAAAGCTCAGTTGGGGAATTTATGCAGCAACTGTAGCATTGGGACTCTACACATTTCTGTTTTCTGGTTTTGTAGCAATTGGTCATGGTATTTATGTTGTCTTAACCCAAAGCTTCCGATTAAGAAAAAAAGTTATAAATTATTTAATTGCCTCGTCAGCTGGTCTCCTAAGTTTTGCCCCCTGGCTTTTGGTTATTTTTGCCAAACGTTCCCAATTTAGCCTAACAACAGACTGGACAAATAATCATATAACCCTGACATCTTTAATAAAAATTTGGCTCTTAAACCTGAGCCACATTTTTATTGATGTAGGCTCAAACATTGGCGGAGATTTCACGTATTTAATCCTAGTTTGTTTAGTAGGGTATTCAATTTATTTCCTCTGTCGTAGGGCTCCAATGCGAGTTTGGCTGTTTATCTTAACATTAATGGGTACTACAGGCCTATGTCTAATGTTGCCAGATATTATTACGGGAGGAATAAAGTCTTCTGTCCCTCGCTACTTATTTCCCTGCTATTTGGGTATCCAGCTAGCTGTTGCTTACCTTCTGGCTACTCAGATTATCTCTGCTAGTTTGCTACAAAAGCAAGTTATGCAATTGACAATGTTTGTGCTCCTCTCTGCTGGAATTATATCATGCACAGTCAGTTCTCAAGCAGAGACTTGGTGGAATAAAGAAATTAGCAATAACAATCCTCAAGTAGCTCGCATAGTCAACCAAGCTATTCACCCACTCTTACTTAGTAATAATTTTGGGATCAATCCTGGCAATATTATCTCTCTGAGCTACCTACTTGAGCAAAAAGTGCGGCTACGGTTAGTAGTTGCTCCAACCTCACCTCAAATTCATGGTAATTTAAGTGAGATATTCTTATTTGATACGTTTTCTGGAACATTGTTAACCAGACTAGAAAATAAGTACAAAGTTGAACTCGTTAGAAATTTAATAGAACCTAGATTTGATCAACTCTGGGTAGTCCTAAACAAGTAACGATGCGTTATAGTGGTGGATGAAAATGGTAGGTCGTACCACTTGAAAAATTCGCCTGAACGCGATCAGCGGTTTGTTGATGAATATTGGGATTGTAGGACTCGGACTGATTGGCGGCTCGTTGGGGTTAGATTTACGCTCCCAGGGACATCAGGTCTTAGGGGTGAGTCGCCAAGAACAAAATTGTCAACGGGCGATCGCGCGGGGAGTTGTGGATGATGCCAGTGTTGACCTCGCCCTAATGGCCGCAGCAGAGATCGTATTTATTTGTACGCCCCTAGCGGCAATAGTTCCTACTGTAGAGCAGCTAATCCCCTATATTTCTCCCAGTACGGTTTTAACCGACGTGGGTTCGGTCAAAGCACCCCTTGTCGAGGCGATCGCTCCCCTTTGGCCCAACTTTGTTGGTGGACACCCAATGGCAGGGACGGCAGACAGTGGCATTGAAGCCGCCCAACCGAATTTATTTGCGCTGAACCCTTATGTGCTGACACCAGTGGCAACGACACCACCTCAGGCAGTGAGAACCCTGGAGACAATTGTGCTCCAGCTTAGAGCTACTCTCTATCATTGTCGCCCTTCTGACCACGACCGGGCGGTAAGCTGGATCTCTCATTTGCCGGTTATGGTCAGTGCTGGGTTGATTGCCGCATGTATGAGTGAGACCGATCCAGCTATTTTGGCATTAGCGCAACAGCTCGCTAGTTCTGGATTTCGGGATACCAGCCGTGTGGGGGGCGGTAATCCTGAATTGGGGGTGATGATGGGGCTATACAACCGGCAAGAATTGCTGCGATCGCTCCAACACTATCGCCACCAACTCGAAGGATTAATTGACTACATCGAGCAGGAAGATTGGATTGCCCTAGAGCAACAGCTCAAGTCAACCCAGTTGGCACGACCTCAATTCATTCAAGAGGGGTCAGAGAATCCCCATGCTTAAAAGTATTTTTCAAAATCACAAAAGATAGGAAGATCTCTACCATCCACCCAGGAACCAAACTTTTCAATCCTAGTGCAACAAAGCTGTAACAAAAACGTCACAAAGAATGTCTAAAATCGAAATGTAGAGGTCAGAATGATGAGTTGATTCTGCCTCCATCCTTCCGCCTTTATTTTTGCTATGCAAACCCAACCGCGAGATCAAGACAACCCATCCGGACAACCTAACACCATCCTATTTAACGCTTCGGCTCCCAAACCCCATCGGGCTGCCCCTTGGCGAAAGGCAGCTGGCTATCTATCGCTGGTGCTGCTAGGAGCCGGTGCTGCTTTTTCAGGCAGTTATCTCGCTTCGACTAATCAGCAGCTGTCCTCTCAGGCGTCTGCTACTCAGGTGTCCGCCCTTCCAGTCAGTCAGACTATCGCTGCGGGATTACCAGCAGCGACAGACCCCAACTTTATTACGGCGGTGGTTGAAAAGGTCGGGTCAGCTGTGGTGCGAATTGACACTACCCAAACAGTAACTAGTAAGACACCAGAGCTTTTCAATGACCCCTTTTTCCGCCAATTCTTTGGTTCTCAATCGCAAATGCCACCCCAAAAGCAGATTGCACGCGGAACTGGCTCTGGCTTCATCATTGGTTCTGATGGCCGCATTCTCACCAATGCCCATGTGGTTAATGGCGCAGATACTGTAAACGTAATCTTAAAAGATGGTCATAGCTATAAAGGCAAGGTGTTGGGTGCTGATCCAGTCACGGATGTCGCCGTCGTCAAAATTCAAGCCAACAACCTCCCAACAATTCCTTTGGGCAACTCAAACCAGGTGAAGCCTGGGCAATGGGCGATCGCGATCGGCAACCCCCTCGGTTTTGATAATACCGTGACCAGCGGCATCATCAGTGCGACTGGGCGCGACAGCAGTAGTGTCGGTGTTGGCAATGGAGAGCGAGTTCAGTTTATTCAAACCGATGCGGCGATTAATCCTGGTAACTCCGGCGGACCACTGCTGAATTATCGCGGAGAGGTGATTGCGATGAACACAGCCATCATCCAGGGGGCGCAAGGAATAGGCTTTGCGATTCCGATCAATACCGCTCAACGCATTGCTACTCAGCTGATAGCCAAAGGCAGGGTGGATCATCCTTACCTGGGGATTCAGATGGCGACGTTGACGCCTGAACTCAAAAAAACTATAAACAGCAATCCCAATAGTGGTCTGACTGTCGATGAGGATCGAGGTGTATTAGTCATCAAAGTATTGCCAGATTCCCCTGCGGCTAAAGCTGGGGTACGCGCTGGGGATGTGATCCAAAAGCTCAACGGTCAACCAGTTACAACTGCTAGCACTGTACAACAGGCAGTAGAAAGTAGCTCTGTCGGTGGGAACCTACGAGTGGAGCTGCATCGCAATGGGGAGAACCTGAGCTTAGTGGTGCAACCCGGTGCTTTTCCTACTCAAGCTGAGGCACAACAGCCAGAGTAGCCTTGTTGCTATTCACCGAGAACGGGGTGTGGGGACGAGTGTCGGGGCGGAGGTTCTGCGGGGGAAGCTTCCCCCGCAGACACTCCTTGGAAAGAATCTTCTTTCCCCCGAACTCTCGTGTAGGGATAGGCTTTAATCGGGTTTTCCCCCACACCCTACACCCCACACCCTACACCCGCGCTTGAGCGCACTGACCGAAGCAAAAGGGGAGAGGGGTCGGCTAAGCGTGTTAGGAATTATGGTACGCAAACATATAGGCGATCGCAGCTAACCCAGATATAGTAAGCAAACTACTCATAAATATAGAAATAAGAAGAGGACGCAAGCTGCTTGAGCTATTAATCACATTTACGTCCACGCCATTGACTTTTTGTGCTTTCAAGAGTTCTAGATAAGCAATAGGAACAACAACAGGCCATAAGATGGTTGCTACGACCAAAACCACCTTAGATAAAAGTCTATCCTCTGAGGACATGCTGGGCTCTTTGTCGAATAATTCTATCCAGCTCCTGGAAAAAAAGGGAGCCATAACCAGGTAATCAACTACTAAAGCGGCTATAAGTAGCTTCACGGTAGGTACTCCTTTTAATTTCAAGAAAATTAAATTGGCTTCAAAACTTATTGTAAATGTTTACTAATACTCTACCATAAGCTTCATAAATGTTTTCTAAAATGGGATTTTTATTTGTTAGCTAAAATTATTTTTTTTGTTTATTAAAAGAAATTTCAATAGCCTCGAGCATAAATTTAACTCAGTATTTACGCTGAGATATTTACTATAAAGTAGTATTTTTTCCAGCGACCGGAAGATGAGAAGCTTGGCCTACTCTTGGTGATGATTGTGAGGGAACAGGTAGGAAATGGCAGCTAACCCAGATAGAGTGAGTAGACTAACCAGAAACATAGCTAAAAAAACAGGAAGCATAACTAGAACAAGATTTAAATATTTTGAGAGCAAGCTTTAGTTAAAATTCGGTAAATAACACAACTTAAACATTGGCTCCTCTCCAAGTTAACAGACGAATATGACAGCTCTATGATCAACATCTGTCAATCGCTTGGAACAAGGCCGCCAGGAGAAGAAATTGGTTAAGCCAAGGGCAAGAAAAAACGAAAGGTGCTGCCCTTGCCAAGTTGACTTTCAACCGAAATCTGACCACCTTGAAGTTCAATCAACCGGCGGGAGATGGCTAAACCAATGCCGGTCCCCCCAGAATGCCGAGCGCGGGATTGGTCAGCCCGCCAGAAGCGCTCAAATACATGGGGCAAATTTTCTGGGGCAATACCGATGCCTGTATCAACAACGGCGATCCAGAGCTTTCTGGGTTCAGTCCAGGCAAGGATGGTAATCAAACCATTAGAGGTGTAACGCAGGGCATTGCCAAGCAGGTTAACAAGCACCTGCTCTGTGCGGTCAATATCAGTCAATACAGAAGGCAGCTGGGGTGGACACTCTAATCGCAGGACTGGACCATCTTCGAGCACCTGGTCGGAAAACCTTTGCACCAATGACTCTAACAGGGGACGGAGATTCACCGGCTGCAGATTAATCGGCAGATAACCAGCCTCTGCCTTCGACAGTTCTTGCAAATCGTTGACCAACCGCTCCAACCGCTTGGTTTCTCTTGCTAGCCGCAGATAAATCTCTGGAGACGGTGAAATCCTCCCGTCCGCAAGTTCCTCCAGGTAGCCTCGCAAAACCGTCAGTGGCGTCCGCAGCTCATGGGTCAGATCTCCAATCAGTTCCCGACGCCGCTGTTCCACCCCTTCAAGACTGGCAGCCATGCGGTTAAAACTTGCACCGAGTCGGTTGAGTTCTGGAATGTCACTTGCAGGCAGCCTCTCATCTAGCTGACCTGAAGCAAACTTTTGGGTAATTTGTTCCATCTCCGTCAAACGCTGCATAATCAGTTTGGACACCCAGTAACTCAATCCCCCGGCTGCAGTTGTGCCAACGATGACTGAGTAGAAGGTGCTGCGACTCCAGGCAATCTCGAACCCTTTCACCAGTTCGAGCCGGGCAGAGCGTAAATAGAACCCCCTTCCTTCTAGTTGATCGAGGCGCAAGACAAAAAGGCGAGGTGAAGACACTTTGCCAATAATGACTACGCTGCTTACTCCCACCATCATTACGAGTAAGTGGGAAAGAAACAGCCGCGATCGCAAGCCCACCCTAGCCATTGGCATCACTATACAGTTAGGTCTTCAAACTTATAGCCTACGCCAACAACGGTTTTTATAAAAGTTGGATTGGCAGGGTCAGGCTCAATTTTTTTCCGCAACCGGGCGACATGAGTATCCACCACCCGCTCATCACCAAAGAAGTCGCTACCCCAAAGTTTGTCAATCAGCTGAGTCCGGTTCCACGCCCGACCAGGATTGCTGACAAACGTAGTTAACAGGTTAAATTCCAAGGTTGTTAACTCCAGGATTTCAGAGCGCTCAGGACTGGTCTGGCGGCTGGCAGAGCGTTGCTCCACATCTACTATAAAGTGCTTTGTACGATATATTTGATGTTGCCCGCCTTGCCGCAGACTACGCCGCAATAGCGCCCGGACTCTGGCAACCAATTCTCTGGGACTAAAGGGCTTAACGAGGTAATCATCGGCTCCAGTAGACAAGCCAATAACGCGATCGATTTCCTCACCCCTAGCCGTCAGCATCAAAATATAGGGGTCTTTTGCACCCGGTTTCTGTCGAATTCTGGCACACACTTCCAGCCCATCTAAACCAGGGAGCATCAAGTCGAGGATAATTAAATCCGGTTGTTGTTCTTGAAAAACCCGCAATGCACTCAGTCCATCGCGGCAGCTGTGGCAGGAAAATCCTTCTGTGTCTAAAGTTAGCTGGATCAGCCGCGCAATTTCCGGTTCATCCTCAACAATCAAAATATCCATTGCTCTCAAAAGCCCGAGCACAGTACAGTGTTGCCAATGGATGTAACCTTACTACAATTTGAACTAGAGCCGATAGCTTTAGCAACCCTGGCGCTGGCGGTAAGCGCAGCTATGCCGCTTACCTATCGCTGTTGGTTATAGTTTAGGAAAATACTTCCCACGAGAATGTATCAGGCTCGTTTTCGTCAACTCCACCGCCAACTTGCCCCTGTGATGGTTCTGCCGGTTCTACTGACATTGATTACAGGAACTATCTATCAAATTGCCGATCTCGCAGGCAAGGGGGATAATTTCGGCTGGTTACTAGATTGGCACAAGGGTCACTTTGGTAGCCTAAATCTAGAGGCAATCTATGTCTTCCTCAATGCCTTAGGTTTACTCACCCTGGCAATCACTGGCTTCTCGTTGTGGTTTGTGAGCCGACGCAAATCTAGGAAACGAGGTGGTGAGAGTTGAAGTTAAGATTCAAAACACTTCTGGGGCTTGGTGCAGCGGGTCTAATTGCTATATTAGCAGCAATCGGATACTGGTATGTATTTATTGCAGGTGCTCCTCAGTTAGACCGTCCCCAGTTGATAAAAGATAAAAGATTGAAGTTTCATCTGGAAACGTTCAAAAGTGCCGCCATGGGCGAAGTCCGTACCTATGGAGTGATTTTACCGCCTGGCTATGCCCAGCAAGCGCAACAACGCTATCCAGTAATTTTCCTGCTGCACGGTGGACATGATGATGCTCGTGCCTGGGAGGAGAAGATTGCTGCTTCGTCCGTGCTGCATTCTCTCTACGCGAAAAATAAACTGCCTCCATCGATTATCATTACACCAGACGGTAATGACAATCGAGGCTCTAGTCCCCTTTGGGACCCTCAATACTACGATGGCCCCAACGGTAATGTCGGTACAATGATTGGCTCTGAGTTGGTTCAAGTAGTTAAATCGCGCTATCGAACACTGGATTCACCTCAGTTTTGGGCAATCGGAGGGCTTTCTTCAGGGGGTTGGGGAGCTTTTAATATCGGTTTGCACCACTTGGATAACTTTAATATTCTGTTTAGCCATGGCGGTTACTTTACTGACTCTAGTGGTTCTGCTAATAGCCCACAGTACCTGGTTCAACAACTGCCAGTGCAAAAACGTCGGCAATTGCGTGCCTATATCGATGTTGGGCAAGGCGATCCTAGATTTCTTGCCTCTAGTGAGAAGTTTCATCAGGCGTTGGACAATTTGGACATTGCCAATGAGTTCCGTGTCTTTCCAGGAGGCCATGGGATTTCCGGCCCTGATGTAGGCTGGAACTACTTTCACAAGCATCTGGCAGACTCATTGAGTTATGTAGGGGATCAGTTTAAAATATCCCTGGTTTCAATCCCTGAAAGGAATTCATCAGTCTCTCCTTCCCCACAGCATTGAGATTATACCATTTTATTCAGCGATTTTTTACTTTTAGTGAGGAGGTACTGTGCTGACGCGACGCACTCGGATTGGGCTATGGACGGCGTCACTCTTAACAGGCCTGGTGGGAGTCGTCAATTTGCTGTCGGCGGTGACACCTAGCTTGCCACAAAGGATAGCGTTGCTGAAGCAATTTTTTCCCTTCTACATTCGGGCAGGTGGGCATCTGTTCGCCGCAATTACCGGCTTTGTGCTGCTGACCCTGGCAACTAATTTGTTAAGACGCAAGCGCGTTGCTTGGTTGCTGACAGTTAGTTTGTTAGTTGTGTCGATCATCAGCCATTTGGTGAAGGGATTGGACTATGAGGAAAGTCTGCTAGCTGGGGTGTTGTTACTCCAATTAGTCCTGATGCGCCATGTATTTACCGCTCAGTCGGATCGTCCTTCAATTGCCCAAGGTATTTGGGTGTTGATTGGGGCGTTGCTGTTTACACTTGCCTATGGGACGGCAGGCTTTTTCTTCCTAGACCGGCTATTCACGGTTGACCACCACACAGTCAACTTTAACCTGAAGGACGCACTGCTTCAGACGCTGGCGATGTTCTTCACAGCGGATAATGCCGGGCTGGAACCTAAAAACAGGTTTGGTGAATTTTTTGCGAATTCGATTTATGCCGTTGGCATCATCACACTAACTTATGCCCTATTGATGCTCTTACGACCAGTGTTGCTGCGTGACTCAGCTGAAGCATCGGAGCGACAACGGAGTCAGGAAATTGTGCAGCAGCATGGGCGGTCTGCTTTGGCAGGATTTACTCTACTGGAGGATAAGTCTTACTATTTCAGCCCATCGGGTCGTAGTGTGATTGCTTATGTGCCGAAGGGTCGGGGCGCGATCGCACTGGGCGACCCAATTGGTCCGCCAGAAGACAGGCAGGAGGCGATTTTGGGGTTCCAAAACTTTTGCGATCGCAATGATTGGCATCCAGCTTTTTACCAAACATTGCCAGATGACCTCGACCTCTACCGCTCTTTGGGCTTCCGCGTGGCGCAAATTGGGGAGGAAGCGATCGTCGATCTTCATACCTTTACCCTCAAGGGAAAAGCTAACCAGAACTTAAGGACTGCGATCAATCGCCTCACCAAGTCGGGGTATCAAATCACTTTTTATGAGCCACCGATTCCGGATGAGTTGCTGCGGCAGCTAAGGGAGGTTAGTGATGAATGGCTCCAGCTGATGAATGGGGCGGAAAAACACTTCTCTGTGGGCTGGTTTTACGATGCCTATGTGCGTGATAGTCGAGTGGCAGTTATCTACACCTTAGAAGGCCAGATTAGCGCTTTTGCCAATTTGGTATCGGGGTATCAGGCGAAGACAGTCGCGGTTGATCTGATGCGGCGGCGGACTGAGGTTGAGAATGGGACGATGGAATTTTTATTCGCCTCGATGTTGCAGCACTTCCAACAGTTGGGGTACGACGGCTTCGATTTGGGCCTATCGGCGCTCTCTGGTGTTGGTCAAACTCAACAATCTCCGCGCTTAGAGAAGGTGTTGCGCTATCTCTATAAGCACTTGAATCAGTTTTATAACTTCAAGGGGCTACACAGCTTCAAAGAAAAGTTCAACCCTCGCTGGGAAGCTCGCTATCTGGTGTATCCCGGTTTACGAGCACTGCCAGAAGTGGTAGTGGCATTGGTGCGGGCTGATTCAGGTGATCGCTTGTTGGATTATTTCAAACCTTAATCTTTTCAATATCAACTAAAAGGCATCTGAATGTAATTCGTTGAGCCGAGCCAAAACTTCTGCGCTGTGAATCGCTGGATTGACCTTCACAAACGTTTCACGCAAAATCCCGTTTGGGTCGATGAGAAAACTCTGGCGCATCGATAAAAAGCCAAGCCAAGAGCCGTAAGCCTGACTCACCTCGCCAGTCGTATCCGCTAACAGCGGAAATTTCAGCCCTTCTGAATCACAAAATTCGGCGTGGGAATCGACGGAATCCGCACTGACACCAATAATATGGGTGTTTTTATCCAGGTACTTTGGCAAGTCTTGCTGAAACCGGCGAGCTTCTAGGGTGCAACCAGCGGTGAAGTCCTTGGGATAAAAATAGAGAACTACCCACTTGCCGCGAAAGTCCTTGAGGGCAACTTCGCCATCGCCGGTGTTGGTGGGTAAGGTGAACTCTGGAGCAGGTTGATTGACAGGGGGTAGCTTGCCGCCAAGAGCGATCACTGCTGGTGCAAAATTCAACCAGGCGAGGACGGCAAAACAGCAGACGGTGAATAAAGTGCCAAGAAAGGTGCGATGGGATATCATCTTGTCAACTGAGAGCTGAACTTTACACAAGTTTACCAAAGAGGGTAGAGGGAAGGGGGTGTGGGGTGTAGGGAACCCCATATATAAATCCTTGGGATTGGCTCTTAAGATCAGAAATGTAACTTCGGGGGGACCTGAGGTAAGACTCCCAGATTAGGTTAACTCTAAGTCGATAGAAGCTCGTACCGTGAGCGAAAAAGAACCTACCACCGAAAAACTCACCACCGCACTTGAGCTGTTTGAAGTTCTGCCTGAGAAGCCAGTTGTTTCAAGTAAGCTGCGTTCATGGAATGGGATTACTGCCGAGTACTACCACCACCACCCAAACAGCCTTGCTTCACCAATGCTTCAGGAGCATCTAGTTACCTTAAACTGCGGTCATCCGTATAAGTTAATACAGCGTCTCTCTGGGCGCGTTCATGAAGGGCGTGTGGTCAAAGGCAACATCATACTCACTCCTGCGGGCCAGCCTTCCGAATGGACATGGCAGAACGCAGTAGATGTTCTACATCTGCGCCTTACAGCTGCCTTTGTCGAGAAAGTCGCTTCTGAAGCATTGGAGATGAATCTAAACCAAGTGGAGATTGTGGCTCACTTTAATGTCCACGATCCAATGATTGAGCAAGTGGGAAGGGCACTTCTGTCAGAACTCCAATCCGAAAGCACGAGCGGTCGGCTTTATACTGAGTCGCTTACGAATGTGCTAGCAGTTCATTTACTCAAACACCATTCAGCAGTAAGTCGCCTCCCAGAGCAGACCACCAGTAGCTTACCACAGTATAAACTCCGGCGTGCGCTCGACTATATCAATGCCAATAAAGATGAGGATCTCACCTTAACTGAGATTGCCGAGTCGGTGGGGATGAGTCCGTACTACTTCGCACGGCAGTTCAAGCAGTCAACAGGGCTGGCTCCTCATCAGTACCTGAGTAAGTGCCGCATCGAGGTTGCTAAGGCTTTGCTAAGCGACACCCATGAGTCCATTGCTGAAATTGGCTTACGCTTGGGCTTCAGCAATCAGAGTCACTTCACGGCACAGTTCCGCAAGCTGACGGGGACAACACCCAGGGCTTTTCGTCAGTCACTGTAGTCATCAAACACAGACTCTTACGCTTGGGTCCCTGCTTGCCTCTCTGGGCAATGCTCTCCCCACTCAGCCTGCTTGCCGACCCCAGCAAATTTGCTCCAACAACAAGAACAGGAGTGGCAGAAATATTTTGCCCTGGCTAAAGCCACAATTTTCGCAAGAACACAACAATTTTCGCTAATTGTTGGTATAAGCTTGCTGGCGACACTAGTAATCTTGGCAGTGTGGGCAACAGATGCAACTGCCCCACGGTAGTGAGACAGCAAGCAGGTAGGGCATCATGCTAGTGCTTCTCATCAGCGGAAAAGACCACATGCTTGGGCCGATGAGTAAACAAAATCAAGCGACTTGATTTGACAAAACATTGAGCAAGGCATTGCTCGATGCAGTAAAGGACTAAAGGAGACAGTAATGAAATTTGAGGACTACAAGGACAAGTACGAGAGCCTACGCATGGAACGCACTCCTTCTGGAATCCTGACCGTTGCGCTCCACACTAACGGCGGACCACACATTCATACAGGGAAAGCCCACCGTGAGTTTCCCGACGCTTTCGGTGACATCGCGCGTGACTCCGGCAATGAAGTGGTAATCTTTACCGGCAGTGGCGATAGTTGGATAACTCATATTGACTTCGATAGCGTTGGCGACATCACTAAGCCGGAAATCTGGTACAACATTCTGACGGAGGCTCGCCGGACGTTGTACAACCTGCTCGACATCAGTGTGCCGATGATCTCCGCCGTCAACGGACCAGCGCCAATTCACGGCGAGTACGCATTGCTTGCTGACATCATTTTGGCATCTGAGACCGCTTACTTTCAAGATAATCAGCACCTGCCGGTGGGCGGAGGGGTAGTTCCTGCTGATGGGGTGCAGGTGATTTACCCCGAAGTTCTGGGACGAACCCGAGGGCATTATTTTCTCCTGACCGGACAGAAACTATCTGCTCAGGAAGCCTTGAGCCTTGGAGTCGTCAACGAGGTTCTTCCCCCCGACCAATTGATGAATCGCGCCAACGAACTGGCCGAGCAGTTGCTGAAAATTGCACCTCTGACCCGCCGTTATACCCGTTTAATGATGACCAAACGGATTAAGCAACTCGTGATCGAAAACCTGCCCTTTGACATGGGACTTGAGGGTCTTTCTATTGTCGCTAGCATGGGTCAGTAAGCCGTACGACCTAATACCAGCAAAACCAAACGCTACACTTCGACTGTATACAGAGTTGGTTCTGCTAGTTTTCCTTACACTTTTGGTGCCAGTAGTACAAGCACTTGTCAAAGGGTGAGGTGGCTGATTGAGCAATGATTAATCAGGAAAAAATTTGGCTATGACTGCAATCGCCTTGATAACAGGTGCTACAGGTCAGGTGGGTCAGGCTGTAGTGCGGGCATTAACCGACGACCCAAACATCCGCGTGCGGGCTGCTGTCCGAAATCTCGATAAAGCAAAGCGAAGCGCCAACATTGATGCAGAACTTGTCCACTTCGACTATGACGAGCCAACTACTTATGCTCCGGCGCTTGAAGGTGTAGAGCGGCTGTTATTACTGACTGGCTACAGCGTCGCGATGCTTAAACACAGTAAGGGAATGATTGACCAAGCTCGTAAGTCAGAGGTTCACCACATTGTGCATATTGGCGCTCACAGTCCTGACGACACCGACAATGAACACCACGGCTGGCATCAGTTTATCGAGCGCTACATTGAGTGGTCCGGCTTGGGCTATACGCACCTGCGACCCGGTGCTTTTATGCAGACCGTCGTCGCTCTCGCAGGGGATGGGCTGCACGAGAACCCAGGTCGGCTGGTTCACTACATCGGGGATGGGGCAATGAGTTGGGTGGATGTCGGCGATTTAGCTGCCGTCGCCGCTGCCGTCCTCCGCCATCCTAACGCCCACTTAGGACAAACCTATCCCATGTTCGGCGACACCAAGTCTGTTAGCGAGATCGCCGAGACGCTCTCTCGCACGCTTTGTCGGTCGTTTATCTATGATGCCCGACCTGTTGCCGAGTTAGCAACCGCCCTTGAGCAGGCAGGTTTCGAGCCGACCTACGCTGCGTCCGTCATTAAAGAGGTGCGGGGTGTTGCTAACGGAACGCTCCCGCCGTATCTGGAAGGTCGTGAAACAATTGAGCGGATCACTGGCAAACCTGCCACCACCTGGACTGACTTCGCCCGTAATTATCCCCATCTCTTTGAAATCCAACAAACCGCCTAAACAGAACCGGGTGATCCCAGTAAGGCAGCAGAAGCCATGATTCATGTCTTAATCCCCTGACTGATACTTTTAGTTTGAACATTGCCCAACATTACTCGACAACTCAAACATAACAGTGCTGTCCTCCACTGAGGACAGCAAGGTGGTATCCCACAACGCCTTGAGGAAATTCCCCACGGCTCCGTTAAAATCTCTAGGTAGAGTGTTACCACACTTAGGACAGATAAAAGTTTTCTTACTGCCTAGCTTGTGGTGAA
>JAABUQ010003843.1_pt1 | contig 26635 bp, 16 predicted proteins | sample 5560001 | NCBI WGS metagenome assembly JAABUQ01 (sample SAMN10711888, study PRJNA513371) | rock metagenome | isolation source: Antarctica rocks | place: Antarctica: Victoria Land, Finger Mt nord | collected 2015-12-18 | reverse complement strand
TTAATTAAATTAATCAACTTGATTAAGTTGATTAATGCACTTTTTCAAAAATAATCTAAATTTTTCGAGTCTTGACGAGTTGGGCCAAGTTATACGCTAAGTACTTCATATCTACCCTTTGACTTGACCCAAATACTCGATATTAACATCGTGACTCGAATCGACTTTTCGATATCAAAATCCTAACTTGACCCAAGTCTTGGCGAGTCGAGAACTCGACTCGAACTCGATGACTCGACCCGACGCGATCAATCTAGTTTTATTCGATTAAGATAAATCGAGAAAAAAGTGTTGTTTAAACGAATTTCGAATATTAACTACAATTAACAATGTTAATAAATTAACAAAGCATTAGATAGAACTTAAAAAAAATAGCGAATGCGACGTTAATAATAAATAATATATTCTTAAATTTGAAAACAATTAATCGCGAATTCTTGAGCGTATTTAAGAGACACTAAATAAAGTTAACATTTACGTTTTATTATTAAAATATATTGATAATATTTTATATTAATGATGTCGTAATTAAAATTGTGTACAAATTAATTGCGAAAAATAATTGAGACGCGCATTACATAAGTGTTATCTCTTCGATATAAAACATCTTAATGTCGTTTATTTTAAATTATTAAGAAAGTTGCAAAAGTAATAATGCAAGTCGAGATATATTTATTTATAAATACATTAACTTAATAATAACTAATCGTAAATATATATTTGCTATCGAAAAAATAGAAAGAATCTAAAAAAGAAATAAATTCTTTATTATAGTAAATAACAAATTATTGTTATTTCTACGTTATTAAGAAGAAAAATAAAAAGCAAATAACAATGTAAAGCAAAAAAAATTGTAAATATTTTTAAGCGTTTAACGCAAACTTAGATGTCGTCTTATTTCTTTTTATAAATAATATACAAGATTGCGTTGCATTTATTAGCGTTAACTTTTGCTCAATTAATACATTAATAACTTATTAATTACGAAATAAAAAGACAACTCGCAAATAATTCGAAATAGTTTAGCGAAAAAAATCTAATAAAGACTTGAGCGTAACGAGTAATATGTAAATATCGAAAACAAATGCGAAGCAACTTAATTTCGATTAATTTGTTAAGAAATTTTGATTAGAAAGCGCAAATTGTTCGCGATTGTTATTAACAATTCGAAATTATATATAATTGCGTAAGTTTGTTCTTTAATTTAATGCAACGTTGTATAAAATTCGCTTTCTTAATCTTTATGTTCTTAATAATTTTATGTTTATTGTCGAAAATAAAATTTCGAAACTTCAAATATAATCGATTTAAATCGAAAATTGCAAATAATGCAAAAATTAATAATTTAAGTTCAAAAATATATATTATAATATGCAACTTTTGTTCGCGATAAAAGATGTTAATATTTAATAACGATTGTTTAACAAAAGCGAATTTGAAAATAAGCAAAAATTTGTTATATTGCAATAAAAATGTAAATCGTGCATTAAGATTTAGTCTTCGAGATAAAAAAATTAAGAGCGAATATTTTATAAAGATTTAACGATATTCTTATGCAATAACGCAATAATTTTCTTAATTACAATATTGTTACGCAACGTTATTCGAGTTTTATAAAATATCTTCAAGATATCAAATTAAGCGAATTGTATTTGTAATAAATCTTGTATCTAAGAATAAACTTGACAACTAAAATATATCAATAGATTTAATTCGCAACTTTACATTTCGCAATTAATGTTTGCATCTAACAAAATTAAATAATGTTAACTCGTTATTCTTGATCTTTTATAATTGACGAAGACTTTTGACAATAAATCAATAATAAAATAACACATTAAAGGTTGTAAAATTGAGCATAAAGAAAAGCGAAAAGCTAATTCGCTTATTTGACTTAAATGTTTGACGAAAAAATTATATCTAACAAAGAAGAAAGTAAATTTTATGATAATTGTTATGTAACGATCTAGATGCGAAATTGAAAATATTAAAGTTTAATTTAATTTGTTGCATTAATAACGTTATAAACATTGATATAAATGTTCGTTCGTAATTAAGTAAGCAAAATAGCATTATGCGAAATTAATTTAACTTATTTTCCTTTCTTGTTATTTCGTCAATTTAGAAATAAACACAATTTTTATTTAACACATTCGAAAATATATAAATTTGAAATGTTTTTCGTTATATTAAAAATCTCGCATTATAATTTTTTTTTTAATTTTTATCGATTATTAAGAAGCTAACATTAAATCTTGTTTTATTATTTTTTTTGCAAAATTTCAACAATCAAGATTATTCTTCTAATAATATTTATTTCGTTCGCTTATTATTTTCAAATATTTCGATTTTTCTTGCGAACGTTCGTCGATCTCGCAAAATCGAATTTGAAAAAATAAAAAATATTACGAATCTAATATTAAGTTATAAGTTAACAATTGTTAAGTATTTGACTTTGTTAAGATAGCATCGCGATAAATTCGTAAAATAATATAACAAGTTTCTCGATTACATTTATAAGAATTTAATTGAAAAAAAAAGAGTTTTTTTTTTAATAAACTTACGAAAGTTTATTATTGTATTTTATTGTAATTAATTTTGAGCAATAAATAAATTGCGATTCGAATTAGATGCGTTGATAAAAAATAAAGTCTTCAAAAAATTTTAAAAAATTTTAGAAATTATAAATTGAAAAACTTTGATTAATTTTGAGAAAGTTAAGAAGACGATAATTAAATATATTTTTTGTTAACTAAAATTTATCGTTAGCATTAATCGCTTAAGACGTTAGAACAATTACGACAAAAACATATTTAAAGTTTAGCTCTTAACAATGTCGAAACTATGTTATCTATTTTACTTCGACAAATCGAATAATTTTTAATCGATTTTTGCTTTTTATTTTTACAATAATAATGTTCGTTAAAGAATTGTTAATTTGTTATACTTTGTTAATCTAATTATGTTTTATCGCACAATTCAACGTTATATAAAAAAGTTAATAAATAAGATTAAAAGACGACTTAGATTAATAAAAAAAACTTTCAATTACAATTTTAACATATAATAATTTCGATTATGAAGTTTATTACAACAATTCTTATGTTTAAATCTCACAAATCTAACTTAATTTCGCTAGAAAAAAAGATGTAAAATTCTTAATTTTACTTGCTTTCGATTTGACAACTTATAATAAAGATTAAGAACGTTAAACTTAACATAAACGTAAATAATAATCGAATTAATTAGCATTGTTTAATTGATAAAACAAATTTAATTGCGATATATTAAAATTATTATATAAGATCTCTTTATAAATTCAAAGTACAAAAAGATAAAAAATAGATTTTTTTAATTAACGTTTATATTATTTATTTAATCGTTAAGATTTTATCAAATTAGATATTATTTTATAAAGTCGATTTTCAAGAATAAAAGTACAACGATTAACAATATTAACAATATTAATAATCTTTATTTTACGCAAATTGAGTTTAAGAGCGACAATTTGTAATTTAACAATAACATGCGAATTTGCGCAAATAATTTGAAAACTTATAAAAGAATAAAGTTGACAATAATTTTGCGAAAATATATATTTGAACTTTTTTTCGATAACTTTGATTAATTAATGTTAATAATCGAATTGTAATATCTTAGCTTCAATATAATGCAATTAATTTATTATATTTATTTCGATAACGCGTATTTTAAGAACGAATTAAGTCTTTAATATGCAATTGACAAATAATAACGCAAGCGCATTATTTAACTTAACGACTTTTAGAATGTTAAAAAATTAATTTTACAAAATTATAAATCTTGCGTAATTAACATTATAATGCGTTTGACTTGTTAAAAGAAGTATAATTTCAAAATTATTAATAATATTCTAACGTAATTTAAATCTTATATTAAGAAGCTTATTAAATTTTGAATAAAATTACTTTAACATATAAAAGATTAGCTTTACAAATTATTATTTGCGCAATCGATTATCGCAATCTTATTAATTTTTAATTAAGAATTTCGATATTATTAGAACTTTTGTAATTATGTAAAATTATATATAATACTTCGATATATTATTAAATACGCGAACATCAAATTTTTAAAATATATTCTTTAAAAGATTGCGATTGTTTTTTAGATAAAAACGATAAATACGTTAAATTATATTTAATCATTATTGCGCATGCTTTATATAATTGATATATTAATAATGTTAAAGAAATTGCAAGATATAATGTTAATTAACAATTTAATAAATTTTCAAAATTAAGAAGATTTTAATTTTAAAATAAATCGATTGCTAAAGTGTTACGCTAGTACTTTCCACGAAGATATTAGAGAGAATTATGCTATTGAAGAGATTTGTAGACGTCTTTAGGCAATGCAAGCAATCACTTGATAACAAGGAATTGCAACTTAGTAGTCGTAACAATAAGTCAAGACTTAAGATAAATTGAACACGATTCATAAGAAAGTCGTATTTCAATTCCTATATACAAAAGGAAATATTGATTGCTCGCCTTGCTCGTTCGTCGAACATAACGAACATATCGAACATCATGCTCAAGATGCTCGCTTCTCGAGCATGTCGAACATGATAGCAAGTTCGCCCCTAAGACGTAGAACTTGAACCACTAGTATAGCTTTGATAAGCTCGTAACACTATCCTCTTCTTTAGAGTTTTCGTCTCGAAACCCAATGCCTTCCCATCATGCCTTCAAGAAAGATTAATACTAGAAATTCTTTTCTTCGCAAGAAAGATCTTCTTGACGCTCTAGAACTTGTGTCTTTAGCAATGCGTTCTTGTTGTAATTGTGCGACGTCTAGTAAGATCTATTGTGTGAATAATAATTCTAAGAAGTGTGTGAAGTGTGTGCGATCTAGTCGTAATTGTGATTTGGCAATCTCTTTTGCTTCGATAAAACGAATTCATGAGAAACGAATGCGCTTAAAGAAAGAACTACGCGAAGCGCGTGCTAAGTTGAGTCGACTAGAAAAACAACTTAACTTTCTAAAGAATAAGAAGAAAGAAATGATCGTAATAAAGTGAAAGAACATCGATAATCTAGAGATGAACGAGACACACTCTACTAAGTTTGTTGCGAAGACTTCTAAGTTGTTGTTCGATATGTCGTTCGAACAATTTCAACTTTCGACTAATTGGAATTGAGCTATTGCTTTTTTATCTAACTTTGATAAAACTTTCTTAAAAGATTTCGACAACGATTAAGATTCTCTTTTGGCTCTCATGTGTTCTTCGAGGTAGAATATCTCTTTCACTTAATGAGATACTTTTGATCTTCTTGTCGTAGAATTTTCTCAACCTCATATTGTTTCTCTTTTTGTGAGTGAAAATAAAATGTGTTCTATATAGACGTATTGAGATCGATTGATTTCAACAACGATACATAAAATATTAAAAATACTTTGACGTTCTTAGGTAGATCAAGTTTGTAATTGATTAATTCTTTTGTCTTCTTAACAAGAAACGATTCGACTTTGACATGATTTAATTTCTTGCTTAACTTCCTTATCTTAAGATTTTTTGTAAAAAGATAAATCTTATTTCTCTTCTTTAGTTGAGATGTCGTTTTTCGTTTTTTGTTCTAGTACTTGGTCGACTTCTTTTGCATCTTCGAGATGTTGTCGTATACCTTTTTTAATGTCGCTACTCTTTCGATGATTAATTGGACTAATAGATGCTTTCGCTCTTCTTCGAAGAGATTGAGCTCCTTGTCATAATTGACAAAGAATGAAGTGATCTTAATGATATTCGAAACCTTTGCATTTAGTGCAAGTTGTGCCATAGATAGAAGTGATACTCAATTGCTATAAGTATTGTTGACGTAGTGTCTTAGATATTGCTCTAGACTCTAATTTGTTCGTTCTATTTAATCATTCGTAATCGAATGATAGACAATGGACATTCGAAGTCTCGTTCCTAACATTAGTATAAGTGTCTTTCAATAATTAGACGTGAAGAGCTTGTCTCTATCATTGGTTAGCTCTTTAAGTATATTATGATATCGTATAAGTCAATTCAATACAATGTATTTTAGTTGTTTTGCTATGAACTTCTTTTTGCATGCGATAATATATAAGTACTTAATAAGTTTGTTAATCATTACTAGTATCGAATTATATTTGTCTCTAGTTGCTAGATTCGTCGACTTGGGCAACTTAATAATAAAGTTTATCGTAACTTTATTTTATAACGATTTAGATAATTCCTAATATTGAATTTCGTCATAGCTCGCATATGTATCATGTTTGTTCTACTAATAGCTAAGACATCGTTTAATATATGTCTTAACAACTTGTCTCATGTTAGGAAACTAGCAATGCTAGCGCAAAAGCTAAAGTGTTTTGATTATCTTTAGATGTTCTTGTAGTAATTCGTCATGATGCTCTTTTATACATTCGTCGATTTTGTCAATAAATATTTGGAGTTTTTCTTTCTTAATAGAAAATTTCTTTGACTCGTCTCGAAGAATTTGTAAGATTGCGTTTAGCTTATGTTTGTTAATTGATAATGATTTATCTTAATTAATCTTAAGTATGTTGTGATTAAACAACTTCTTTGTTCTTATATGATTACTTTGCTTGCTAAGCGCATCTATTCGATCATTTTCTTTTTCTAGAATATACAATATCTTGAACTTGTATTGTTCTAGTTTCTTAGATCATCGCATTTGTCTCTTATTAAGTTCTTTTGTCGTAATAAAGTGCAATAAGTTTTTATAATTCGTTAGAATAATGAGTCTTAATGCTCCTTTTGTGTATATTCTTCATGCTTCAAGAACTACTACTATCGCAAGTAGTTTCTTGTCATATATATCGTAATTTTGTTTTGTTAACAAGAGTTTCCTTAAATAGTATGTCATTAAGTGCTATATGTCTTCATATAGTTGATTGAAATATGCATCGATAATTAAATTTAATGCGTCAATTTTCATTTGTTCTAATTTCTTTGAATTAAACATCTTAAGTATTGGTTTTTTTAAACACTCTTTTTTCAATTCTTGAAATGTTGCTTCTTCGATTAATTTCTATTTTTAAGGCGTGTCTTTTCTTGTTAAATTTGTTAGTAATATTGATCTCTCTAAGAAGTTCTCGATGAACTTTCTATTGTATTGAACAAACTCTATAAAGATCTAAATGTCTTTGACATCAATTAGTGTTAATTATTCTTTAATTGTCTTGATTTTTTCTAAGTTCATTTGAATTTCATGTCGTCTTACAACGAATTCTAAAAAGTCAACTTTCTCTCGATGAAATTCGCATTTCTTTGATTTAAGACGTAAGTTTCTTTCGTCCAAACATTTCAACATTTAGAAAACATGCTACACATGTTTCTTTAACGTGGTTAAGTATATCATGATGTCGTTCAAGTATGCTATGACAAATATATTTAAGTATTGTCGTAACGCATTGTTAATTATTTTCTAATATGTTGTCGAGACATTGATGAGTTCAAACGACATTATTATGTATTCGTAAAGTTTATATCGTATACAAAAAGCTATCTTCCACTTCTCTTCTATCTTTATCCTAATTTGGTTATACGCTTCTCGTAGATCTAGTTTAATGAAGTACTTGACTTCAAATAATCGATTTTGAAGCTCGCTAATATTTGGTAATGAATATCGATTCTTAATTGTTATGTCGTTCAACTTTTGATAATCGACACATAAGCGAAGTTTCTCGTTCTTCTTAAGTGTAAAGAGAATTGAGTATTTTGCTCGTAATTGAAATTTCCTAATAAATTCTTTCTTTTCATTCTTTGCCAAATATTTGCGAAGTATTAACAATTTTTTCTTCGATAGAACGTAAATAGATTCAAACGTGAGTTTCTTGCCTAATTCAAGTTTAATCTCGTAATTCTACGATTGATGTTTAGATAAAGCTAATGTCGTTTTCTCTTTTTAGAATAGATGCTCTCAATTGTTATATATTCGTGATATGTGTTTTAGTGATTTCCTCGCTTTACTAGATATTTCAAAACTCTTAAAAGATTTGTAGTTTTCTTCACTTACTTTGTCTTTATGACTTGACTAATCTTTGCTAATGCTTAACAAGTCGAATTGTTATTAATTATCTTTGTACAAAATGATAAATTCGCTTCTTGCGATCGAGTTTCGATTTAATCTTTTATCTATTATCGAACGTTGTCAATGTATAGATTGAATGTGAATTGCGTGATCACATCGCTCAAATCTAAGTACTCGTGTATTTTAGTTAACTTTTGAATTGTGTTGCTTTAATCAAGACATTTCTAGAACGATATCATAAGTAATTATTTTCACTATATTAAAGATTAGTTTCTCGTGATGTTGTTAAATAGCTATTGATAGTGATTTCGTTTCTTTGTTCACTCTTTCATTCTTGTCAAGTAATAAGTTTTTATCTACAATTATTAGATTGTATGCGTTAGACTTCTTTCGAATAGAATACTCTTTCTTCTTAACAAGAGCTTTGATCATAAAATTACTTATCGCATTAGAATTAATCATTGCAATAAGTCGACAATTATTGATCTTAACTAATGTGATAAAACATCGTGCGTGTGCTATTGAGTTTAGTTGTTGCTATTGAGCTAACATATTGCATTTCTTTGATATGCTCTTTATTAAGAAATTTGAACTTTTCTCTATTTTTGTGTTGCGACTTTTGCTGCAAGCGTCTATCTACGTTAAGCTTTCTTTTGTTGCTAGATTGTTAACTTTGGCTTTCTAGAAAATTAGTTAACTTCTTTCTTTTCTTCTAAGTAAGTTTAACACAAGTCGTCGTAACAAACGATTCAATTAAGTGTCTTATATTTCTTTGCTTCCTTTATCTTTTTTCTAGATAGACTAACATTGTTTAGTTGTTGTTCGATTTCGTCAAGAATATTTCTTTTTATAGCGACGTCGCTTTCTAGCGTTTTCTCGCATTTGTTCACGATTTAATTAATTTGTTTTTTCTTCGATGAACTAGCTAAAGTCTCGAGATAATTCGTGATATTTTCTAGGCATTCGTGAAAGTTCTTTTAATTATACTCTTCGTCTAAGTCGATAATTGAGCTATAAGATTTAATAGTTTTTTAAAGTGCTTAATTGACTTTTTGCGTAGATGCGAATGCCTTGTCTAATAATGTTTCATCTAGAACTTTTTGTAACTAATTTGGGTTCTCTATCAAATAGTAGTTGTCGTTCGATTTAGTTTTGAGAATGTTCGCTTCTTTGTTAACTTGCTCTTTGATGTCGTTCTAGCTATCAAATATCTCTCTTAACATAGCATTGATTTGTCGTGAAATTATTAAGTTCTTTGAACGATAATCTCTTGCGAAGTGACTCGATTTGTCACATGAATAGCACGTTTTTAAATTTCTATTATTTTGCTTTCTCCTAGGGTTTTTCTCTTTACGTCGTTGAGTAGAGTTCAATTTCATTGATGTAGACTCGCGATAATTTGAGTTGTTGTATTTCTTGAAGTGATCTTTCTTTGCGTAGTAATCGATCGTTGATTCAAAGAAGATTCTCGCTCTCTCATGAAGTTGATCGTATTGTTTTTTCATAGCTCTCTTATATAGTTTGTCGTTCACGTCAATTGCTATTTTTACTAAGATTTGAATAGTGTCGAATCTTGCACCACTACGCATAAGTTCGTTCTTAACATTCTTTTTCAAGTCTCGCTTGAACATTGTCATTAGTGATGCATTGTTTCAATCAATTAGATTTACGTATTCTTGAAATCTAGCGACGTAGTTTGTTGCTAATGTCTTTTGTTATAGATGCTAAATGACTCGTTTCGCTATTTGTTTTTCGTTGAATATTTCGAATACTTGTCGTAGTTCTTTCTTGAAAACATCGAAATTAATGAAGATCTCTTTTAGATCTTCTTCATTCTTAAGATGCTTTCGAAGATTTAATTTCAATTAATGTTGAGCTCGTTCTCGAAGAAAAGTAGAAGTCAACAAGATCTTCTTATTTTCTAGAACGAGATAAAACGTAAAATAGATTTCAATTTGCGTAATTTAATTCTTCAATTTAGTTTTATCTTCATAATATTTGTCTAAAGCATTAATCTTAATTTTTGATAAAATTTCTTTTTCATTGTTAATACTATTGTCGTTATCGTCGATCTTTATAAGATTTGACATAAGTTGTTTTTCTTTTGTTGTAGAGCTAGTGTTCAAGATAGAGGCACGTTGACCTAATATAGACATTCTTAGGGTGTTCAAAGTGTTACGCTAGTACTTCCCACGAAAATATTAGAAAGAATTATATTATTGAAGAGATTTGTAGACGTCTTTAGACAATGCAAGCAATCACTTGATAACAAGAGATTGCAACTTAATAGTCGTAACAATAAGTTAAGACTTAAGATAAGTTAAACACGATTCATAAGAAAGTCGTATTTTAGTTCCTATATACAAAAGAAAATACTAATTGCTCGCCTTGCTCGTTCGTCAAGCATAGCGAGCATGATTGCTCGCAATGTTCGCTCGTCGAACATATCGAACATCATGCTCAAGATGCTTGCCTCTCGAACATGTCGAACATGATAGCAGGTTCGCCCCTAAGGCGTAGAACCTAAACCACTAGTACAGCTTTAGTAAGCTCGTAACATAAAGTTACTAAACTTAAATTTAAAAACGTTTCAAAGCAAACGCTTAATATTTTCTTAGAACAACGACAAACTACTTAAGAATTAAATATTTACAAGCTTATATTTAGACTAATCGCGTCGAGCCAAGTTATCGAGTTCGAGCCAGGTTTCTAGCTCGCCAAGATCTAGATCGAGTTAGAATTTTGATATCAAAAAGTCGATTTAAGTCACGATGTTAATATCGAGTATTTGGGTCAAGTCAAAGGATAGATATGAAGTACTTAGCGTATAACTTGGCCCAACTCGTCAAGACTCGAAAAATTTAGATTGTTTTTAAAAAAGTGCATTAATTAACTTAATCAAGTTGATTAATTTAATTAATTTGTTTATAATATTATATAGTAATGCATTTAGATAATGTATTTGTACGTTATTTGTGCGTTATTATTTTTAAACTATTTTTAGTAATTCAAATAATGCGAATTTTTTTTAAAATAGAAAATCTTGGCATTTTGACGTTATTTTCGATTGCTTGGCGAGTCGATTAAATCGAGTCAAAAAATCGTTAACTTGAGTCGATTTTAAGTTGAGTCACGATGTTGATATCAAGTATTCGAATAAAGTTAGAAAGTTGATATCAAGTATTTGAGTCAAGTTAGAAAGTTAATATCGATTCTCGATCTAGCGATTAGTCTACTTATATTTGCTAAAACTCACTTTATTTGTAAAGAAATTATTTGAAGTCGTCAAATTAAATAAACATTTAAAAATGAATAATTTAAAAAATATATAAAGCATGACTAGTGTGATCGTCGGGTCGAGTTTCAATCCGATCGAGTTAACTCGCCCAATCCTAATCCTAGGATTAGGCAAATTTCCTAGCTTAACAGGGTGGGACAAGCGAAGAATGCGCGTCGAATGTTCAACTCAATTCATTCGATCACGTGACGTCATATGACGCGCTAACTATATGTGATTAGCGTGGACCTTGCGCTAGCTCAATCGAGTTAGCGCATAGATAAGATAAGATTAGATAAGCGAATGCTAACGCGACGAAGTTAGCTTAAGTTCTTGACATTGACTCGACGAAACCCAATCCTAAGATCGAGTTCGCGCCTTGACCCTAGCCCAACCCTACGAGATCCAAGAGGATGGATCGAGTTAAGAAAAAAGTGTTCGATCCAATCTAACGATCACACTAAGCATGACGTTGCATCTAGTAGAAACGTTATTAATCAAAAAGTTTATCAATTAATATTTCAAAAATTCTATCGTAAATTTATATATAACAAACATTATTAAATTGAGCGAGAACAACGTTAAATATAATTGTTAATATTAAACAAAATTCTTTGTTACAATAGAAAATATAAATAATAATAAAATTCTAAAAATTAAATATGTAAACGATAACAACAAATTTAAATTCGAAAAAATTCTAAATTTAGACGAAAGTTCTTAACTTCTCTTAATTTTTAACGTGTTACTATCGCAAATATCTAACAATAAAAAACGTATATTTTAGTTTTTTTAACAATCTTTTAGATTTATATTTACATAACTTCGCTTATTGCGATTGTCGCATTTATTTTTATTAAAATTCGTCAAATTATTAAAATCGCATTGCGTGCGTTTAATAATTAAATTAAATTTATAATTATTTAAGTAATTCGATTTCTTTCTTTGTCTCTTAATTTCTCGTTCATTCTTCGACAACAATAAATTTTTATTAACATTTTTTAAAATCTTTTTTAACAATTTTTGTTTTCGAACTTTGAATGTTCTTGAAGATATTTTTAAAAAAAATTATTTTGTTCGTTTCTTAATGTTTGTTGATTTTTAGTTTTTGACGCAACATTTTCTCTTACTTTTTAATTGACGAAACTTGCACTTATTAATTTTGCGTTTGTTTTTTGCTTATTTTTTTTTGTCTCTTGTTACTTTTTGTTAAAGATTTGTGATTGATCTTAATTAAATAGAAGATTTGTCGTTATTAAAAGATTATAACGACTTTATTTATTAATTTTTTATTTATTTCGTTTTTGTCACACAATTTTGTTGCAATTATCTTATTTGATTTAATGTTTAATTGCTAATTTTGTTTCAAAATCTTAAGTATCTTAACATTGTATTGCGTTGCATTACTTTACACATTTTTTATAATTTGCTTAAGAGTTGCTTTATTAATTACATGTTTATTTTAAATTATTAGATTTTTTAACATTTCGTTAGACATAATTAAGATTAAATAAAATTTAAGATAAAAATTAAAAAATATTATATAAGTTTTTTGCATTCTTTAGTTTTTTAATTGCTTTTTAAATCAAATTTTTTTTCTAATATTTAAGTATTTTAAATGTTAATTTTGCTATATAAGATAATAAATGTTTGCTTATTCGAATTGTAATTTGAGCAACATAATTTAGATTAAGTTTTGTCTTATTTTACAAAACTTATATTATTAATTATTTCGTTCTTAAATAGACTAATTGCCAGGTCAAGAATCGATATTAACTTTCTAACTTAACTTAAATACTCGATATCAACTTTCTAACTCGACTCGAATACTCGATATCAACATCGTGACTCGACTCGAAATCGACTCAAATCAACGATTTTTTAGCTTGACTCGATCGACTCGCCAAGCAATCGAAAATGACGTCAAAATGCCAAGATTTTCTATTTTTAAAAAAAATCGCATTATTTGAATTACTAAAAATAGTTTAAAAATAATAACGCACAAATAACGTACAAATGCATTATCTAAATGCATTACTATATAATATTATAAACAAATTAATTAAATTAATCAACTTGATTAAGTTGATTAATGCACTTTTTCAAAAATAATCTAAATTTTTCGAGTCTTGGCGAGTTGGGCTAGGTTATACGCTAAGTACTTCATATCTATCCTTTGATTTAGCTCGAATACTTGATATTAACATCGTGACTCAAATCGACTTTTCGATATCAAAATCCTAACTTGACTCAAGTCTTGGCGAGTCGAGAACCTAGCTCGAACTCGATGACTCAACTCGACGCGATTAGTCTATTCTTAAAGTATAGCAATCTAATTCTTCGATAATAATCGTTTAAAATATTGATTAATTCTTATATTTTTTTTTCGAGATTGTAGCAACGTGTAGCATTTAACTTATTTATTAACTCGATTGCGTTGTTTTTATCAAGATTTTGCTTTAATTAAAAAGTGTTTTTATCAAAACTTATTATTTAATTATTGACGTTATTTTTTTTAAATGTTTTGTTATTAGCATTATTTACTTCTTCGATAATTGCAATAAAGTTAATATTGTCATTTTTGCAATCGATTAATGCTTTAAGAGCTCGAAGTTCTATGCATTACTTTAAATATAATATTATAAAATATACTTACTTCTTAACGCATCAATTTGCATACTTAAGACGCTAATATATTTAATTAATGTTTTTAAGTATAAGTTATTAAATAACTTGTCTAATATTCGAATTATTTACTCTTATTTTATAGATCTTAATGCAAATTGAAATTCTAAAAAATAAGCATAAATGCAATCTTTTCTTAAAAGTACATTAAATACGTTTCTTATTATTCTTAATTATTAACGTTATTAAGAGAAGTATTTATTGAATAACTTTTTTCAAATACTCGAGATTTCTTATTTATTGTCGAAAGAATTTGCAAATTTGAAACATTAGATTGATACTATTTATATATATTATTGTTTTTAATATGTCAAATGTGCTTTGCAAAATATTTGATAAAAGAAATTGAAAATCTAATATATTTTTAATTGTCTTTTTATTTTGATAAATTGCAAAAATATCTTAAAGCGATTTAATAATGTTCGCAATACTTTAATTTATTTGTTAAACTTACATTAACTTCGAATTATTTTTTAAATTTTATTATTTAAGATAGCAAACACTCTTAATATCGAAATTTCGATTAACAATTATATTTGAAATATATTAAAATTCGCATATTCGATTTTAAATTTTTGTTACTCTTTAATTAAATAAAGTTCGTCAATAATTAATATGCATAATTTGAAAAAGAAAGATTTGTATCTTAATATCTCGTTATTAAAGTATTAATTAATAGCAATTTTCGAACTAATAAATATTAAAACAAAATTATTCTAATTATTTTTTTATTGTTTAAATGTTGATAATATAATTAATTATGTATAAAGATATTTCATCTTATCTTATCTCGCGTTTTTAAGTTGTTGTTATTATTATTTAATATTAACGATTTATATTTTGAAATACTATTTAACTTTTTACATTAATTATTCTTTAAGATTAATAACAACATAATAATTAATATAGTCTTTAAAATATTGTACATAAATAACGCTATTTAAAATAATAAACTCTTTTCGAAATTAATCTTCGTTATAACAATTAAGTTGTCAATTATTGTTTACGTCAATTTATTAATTTGCTTTTGTTTTGTCTCGAAATTAAAGCGATTTCGCACAATTGTTTTAATGCGCTTTTAATTTATTTGCATTTTTTCGACGTTTTCGTTATTTTCGAATGCGTTTATTGTTTTTGCATTAATTTATAAAGTATCTAATATGCAACAATAATAACAATTAAGTAAGTTCAAACACTTGTAAGATCTTCAATTGATCAATTGTTTAAATAATAAAATTGTAAAAAGTTTCGAACGTAAAGTGTAAAATCTAGTTAAGCTTAAAAATTGTATAATAAATATTAGATTTTTCGATTTTTTTGAGAATTACAACTTAAAGACAACAATAAGAATGCGTCAAAAGTAATACGTGTTTAATTTTAACATTATTAAATAAAGCATAAACAAAAGTAGCAAATTAAACAACAATAATACTTACAATAATTATAATCGATATTGTGTTGCGCAATAAAGTTGATTAACAATATTCTTAAATTGTAAAAAGACAACTTTGATGCATTTATCGACAAAAAAATTGATTTTTTCTCAAATTAAATTATATTGTTCTTAGATTTGCTGCAAAAAAAATTTGAATACTGGCTATAATATTCTTTATATCGAATTTGAACGTGTTTAGACATACTAAAATCTAGTTCAAGTTATCGCGCATAAGCTATCGTCTAACTTCAATTCTAGCGTCGCCCTAACTTAAGCGAGTATTTAGGGTTGATTCTAGAGTTAAAGGTTTTTCTGCAGGCAGGTCTGAGTACTGAGGCCGCATTTTTCTGCTTTCTGAGAACGGCGAGAAGCCAGTGTGCTATTGTACAGCACAGAGCCAAATTTTTAGATAGATGCAATGGGAAAGGGTGTTAATGAACTTTCTAAGCTTATCATGACTCTCCTCTACACGTAGTTCATATGTTGATTGGTGGACACATCCTGTTCCGTGAACATAGCTTGTCAGAACGCGGAAGTTCAGGGTTTCCTAACGAGGACCCTTCCAGGATATCTCGGGATGTCACAAACAGAAAAGGAGAACCGTGAATACCCCTACTAACAGTGCCTTGATATAGGCCTCTAGAGAGAGCGCGGTTGACGGTGTTCGTGGAGACATTTGGGAAGAGCCGCTTGCTTTCGGGGGATTTGAAGCGGGTTCTGATGGTGTTAAAAGGTAGACAACGAGATCAACGGTGAAGACTGCGAATGCACCGGCGACGAGGATATTCGTATTCGTTTTGATGGATGTTGTCCGAGAGCATCCTGTCCACGTCGGTGCCAGGTAACACGGGGCTCCAGGGTTATTTTAGGCTGTGGCTGACAATGTGGGCGGTGCGTTCTCGGCATTTCAGGTTTGATCGGAAAGTCCATGCGCCCTCGAATCTTGCTTGAAATTCATCGAAGATCCTCCCCAATCAGTCTTCTCAATCGTTGCAATATTTGAGGAGCCCATTGTTACTTTAAATTGCAGAAGGACGATTTGTTGGTATCATCAGTCGACGTGAACACAGTCTGAGGTCAAGAAAAATCACGCTCGGTCGCCTGAAACCCGATACAGGCGACAGATTCTTGAAATAGGGGGGTTGGCCCATTATAACTCGGAGCGTGACGTATCCCCCAATCGTTCCCAGCTGCTTCGCCCAACAGCAGGGCTCGACGTCGCAGTGCGCTTCTGAGCGCCAATTGCTACGCAGGTTTTCACATGCATTGATCATCGAAATCTTGCTTCGGGTTGCGCATTCACCTTGCTGCATACCATCAACAGTCTCGTTAAGCCGCAAGTTCTATATCAGGAATCTTTCTCACTCCAAAGGAAACCAGTGTACGAGCGTTCGCGCAAAACCAAAAAACCTGATTACATATCTTCAATGCACCTTTTCAGCGTTTGATGCAATCCGACCAATTACGATCACTCTTATCGTGAAATACTGATCTACTTTTCACGTCTACCAACAGAGCCCGAACATCCTTTCTCACAGTCGCTCGCTTCGCTTTCCCAATGCCTCGTCACTATTCAGACGACGACTACTCCTCGGAGTCACCCCCACGACGCAAGTCTGACCGTCGTCGAGATAAGAGCCGCAGTCGGGGAGGCTACAAGGAAGAAGAGATTATCGAAGCTCGAGGACCTCCAGCTGTTGCAGCACGACGGGATGCGTTGATACGACGCCAGAATAGTGATGAATCGATAGAGGAAGTGCGCCGCGAGTTTCCTCCAGGAGGAGGCGCTGGATATGGGAAGAAAAGTACGAGACGCGCAAGGTCGGATGGCCGAGGACGGTATGATGACGACGATTATGATGACCATTACGATGATCGACGGCACAGGGGAGATAAGAGGAAGAAAAGTAAGAAAACCTTTGTGAGATAAGGGAAAGTTGCCTAATTAGGAAGTAGGCCATCGACGTAGAGACTATTCGTCACCCGAGTCCGAAAGTCCACCTCCGGAGCGTCGCAAATCCGTTGGTGAGCAAGCTCTAGCAGCTCTGGGCATTGGCGGTCTTGCCGGGGCTGCAGCAGGCGGCGGACGTGACCGACCTCGAGATCGGGACAGAGACCGGGGAGGCCATCGGCGTCGCCGGTCGTACTCTTCATCATCTCGCTCACGTTCACGCACTCGTGCTCGATCCCCAGTCGATCAACAAAAGAAAATCCAACAAGCGGTCAAAGCTGCCTTGGTCGCTGGCGCCACTGAGGCCTTCCGCAGCCGGAAGGAACCTGGTGGCTGGACAGGCGACAAGGGAAAGCGTGTCCTTACAGCGGCAATTGGTGCTGGCGGTATCGATGGTATCATCAACGGCGACAAGGATCCCAACAAGAAAAGTACACGACATACGATCGAGGCGGTCATCGGAGGTCTCGCCGGTAACAGGTTGATCAATGGAGCACGAGATCGTTCCGCATCGCGCACACGATCTCGCGACCGCGGCCGCCACAGTGATGGTGGTGGTGGAGGTAATATGCTGGAGAAACTCCTAGGCGCTGGAGCTGCAGCAGCGGGTGGCAAAGCTTTATTAGACCGCGCTCGGTCAAAGTCGAGGGGCCGCAGAGGCGACAATGATAGCGACGACAGTCGAGATGCGCGGCGACCCAAACGGAGCAAGAGCGTCAGCGATTACGCCAGGCAAGGGATGGCTGCTTTTGGTATAGGCGGTGACAAGAAAACCGATCGTGGCTCACGTCGTGGATATGACGACGATGATGACTATCACTCTAGACGTGGCACAAAAGAACCAAGGCTTCGTGGTGGTGGCGGTGAAGGAGGCGAGGGCGTCAGTAACAGCTCTCTATCTAGGTCTCACTCGAGTTCCGGTTCCGGTTCCGACTCCGATTCGGATTCAGATACTGTTTCTTCCCCAGATGAAGAGGTTAAACGGAAGAAGATGCGTGGCAAAGAATACCTCACGGCTGGCGCCGCGACCGTCGCAACCATTCACGCCGCTCACAGTGTGTATCAATCTGTCCACATGCGAAATGTACGACACAAAGAAGTGCTAGAAGGCAAAATGTCTCCCCAAGAAGCGCGGAAGAAGAAGAACAAGGCTCGACTCCAGGACGTCGCCAGCATTGGCATTGCCGCAATCGGTATCAAAGGTGCGATCGGCGAATGGAAAGAGATGAAAGAGAAGAGGGACGAGGTCCATGAGTTCGAAAAGGAGAGGCAAGAGAAGCGTGAGAAGAGATTGATGAAGTTAGAAGACCGGATGGAGGAGAGGAACAAACCTCCACCACCTCCAAGCAACAATGCGCATCCCATCGCTTACTCACACTCGAGCCCGAATTTGACACAGGGAAGTTATCCTCAGGGGCTATATCAGCCTGGGCCTTACTGGAATGGACCGCACTATGCCGATGCTAACCCTTACACTGCCGGAGGTCTACCGCCGCCTCCAATGGGTCCGGAACAGCAATGGTACTGAGTATCGGGGCCATACACCGACGACGAGTGCGAGTCCAATAGGTTTGATGGCATTGGGAGGAGGGTTCCAGCGCGAACAACGAAGCCCCGAGGAAGTACGGTTTCTTTATGGTTGCTAGGCAATCGGAGTACGCACGGAATATGAGCTATGGGCGCCCAGGGTCACATGGTATATGATATCCTTTCCTTGAACGGCATATCCTTTCGCTTTTCTTCCACTTCCATAGGGTGTGTAGTTTGACGGGGGTAAGGCATAGCACGACTAATGGAACAACTTTGCGTTGAGTAAGACATCATAGCCATTGATACGACAGACATCCTTTGTCTATATGTAGAATAGTCTTCAATTCTTAACAACGAGACATAATCATCGACTTGATTCGGTGGTTTTGATATGGACCTATTCTAGATCAGGAAAGCACAACCCATGGCGGGAGTAGAAGTTGCCGGGAGGACTCAGCCGCTTGCGCAGCGTCATTGAATGCCACTTCTTGCGACTCGAGCATATTGATCTTCATGAATGTATAATTGGCATTCCATTATACAGCAAATTATCGCGCAGAAAATAGCAGTATAGGTCGCTTCCATTCTATTTACAATGGCGCCTTTCCGCAACCCTTTTGGCCGCAAACCTCCTGCTCTCAACGGCGTTAATGCAGTGCAAGATGAGAACCTCCGACCTGCGTCAACCAATCCTTCGGAGAAAGGGTCGCAGAGGGGCTCATATGCAGATTCGAGGGCATCATCATCATTGAGCATCAAAAGCAGAAGGGAGGAACCGGCGGAGTACAAGTTGAGTGGTCAGCCTCCGGCTTGCGCTGGCAGAGCGCGTACCTACATGCCGTGACTACAAGAAGCTAATTGTAGGCAGTGGTCAATGATAGTGGCGTCTATCTTCCTGTACACAATTGAACCAATCTAGCAATGTTTTACTGACGATGTATAGCCTTCCCCTCCAGAAAGAAAGAGCTTCTGGCAACGGTCGCCTACATCTACTACGAATTCATCAAATCATCGGAGTCTGCTGAACGAAAATGAGCCTTTCTCAATATCACGAGAATCATTTGATTCCTACAGGAGGTCCTTCGTACGATGCTCCCACTCCAAATCAACATCACGTTGCTAACAAGCCGCTCCAGGACATCTCGGCCCGTTCTCCGATCCAATATCCTCAAGACTCCACCACGCCCCGTCAAAGCTCAGACTCCCGGTCTCGTCAAAGCTTAGACTCGAGACTCCAACGGCTTACGCGACCGATAGCCAATGGATCGGACACCTTCGAGCCGCCCAAGTCGGCCGATGAAGAGGGTTTCGAGGACGTAGGCTTGAACGACGAGGCGAAACAGCCGCCGAAGAAAAGAGGTATATTTGCACGGTTCGCAGATAACTCAGAGAATCAACCCACGGCAGACAATGCTCGACCTGGCTCGAGCCATCGAGGGTTTCATCTTCCCGGCCGGAAGCGAGGCCAGAGTGGAACAGGGGCGGAGTTGGCGAACATTGAGAAACCAGCGAACGATGGGGGAGACGACGGCGTCATCAGATAAGCATACGACTTTCGACCAGAGTGGCGCATGAGGACACGATACGGATGACGCTGTAATGAATGGTAATGTTGCGATTCCCAACGAGAAGTATTGCACGGGCGAATGATGACTGAATGTCGTTAACGGCGTCAGCTTGGGGAAGGAGTATGGGCACATGAACCAGCTTGTTCTGGAGCATGAACCTTCGCTAACCACGTGCATTGGATGATGGGGGCGGCGTCTGCTTGCTTGGATGAAGGACAATTGAGCAGATAACAGTAATGGAAGGAATCGTCTCGTAGTTACCAAATGGCAATGACCAATTTTCAAATAGTGCTCAAGATGCATCTATAAGCTGGAATAGAAAGGGGCCCCCTATCAGAGTTGCAGAAAAAAAAATCGTGATTACCCCCCCCCCCCCCGAGGGGCCAAAAAAAATCCGCCGCTTGAGCTCCGCAACCCGCTCCGCACACAAACTTCTGCCTCCTAAACCTTTCCCTACAATTCTTTCGACAATAGTACAATGGCCGGCATCAAGCGAAAAGAAGCTCCAAACGCTCGAGACAATTCAGCAGTTGCGAAGAAAAAGGCCAAGAAGAAGATCGCAGCAGTCAAGAAGCCGAAGACCCTAGCCCTGCCGCCAGAATCAAGAAACGATGCAGAATCTTCTATAGTATCGAAAGCTAGCACCAGCAGCGATGTAGAGGCAGGTGTGGACTCTTCGTCGACCGACGAGGCTGCCATACCTGGACCCAGCGCACAGGAAAGAGGCGAAGCAGAGACAGATTCAGATCCCATTGCCGAGTCGGATACCACGGAACAAAGTGGGGATGACGACGGTATCAGCTGGCCTTCGGATGACGAGGAAGAGGTGACGGTGGTGACATCTAAGACAAAGAGTAAGGCAGAGAAAGTTGCAGATGAAGAAGATGCAAAGCACCCTAAAGGCAATGGGGTTGCGAAGGGCTCAAATGATGCCTCTACTGGTAGGAAAATGTCACGGACTAGCCTTTTGAGAAAAGATAAAGCTAAAATGGTTATAGGTACATCATCTCGAGAGTCCCATGCGAAGCAAAAAGCTATTGCCCAAGAGCGAAAAGCATCGAAACCCAATGCGGACTCAATTGCCCGCTCAAAAAAACTTTGGGAGCGTCTACGCAGGAAGTCACATGTGCCATTGGAAGAACGGAAAAGACTCGTAGCCGAACTGTTCGATATTATCTCAGGCCATATCAAAGACTTTGTGCTGAAGCATGACTCCGTACGAGTTGTTCAGACAGCGCTGAAGTACGCCAACATCGACCAAAGGAAGATGATAGCCAGAGAGCTCAAAGGCGAATACAGAGGCTTGGCTGAGAGTAGATATGCTAAATTCCTGATCGGAAAATTACTTGTCCATGGCGATGCGGAGATTCGAGACATCATTGTGCCTGAGTTGTATGGCCATGTGCGGCGTTTGATAAAGCATCCTGAAGCATCCTGGATATTGGACGACATTTATCGGGGTGCTGCGACCCATCAGCAGAAGGCCACACTTCTGAGAGAGTGGTATGGCGCAGAATTCGCCCTATTTAAGACCAAGGGTCAAGAAAACTTGTCTGCAGATTTGCAGAAGATACTGGCAGCGCAGCCTGAGAAGAGAAAGCCGGTCATGCATGCCTTGCACGACCTCATCAACCAATGCCTACAGAAGAAGACGACTGGATTCACTATGCTGCACGATGCGATGCTTCAGTACTACCTCAATCTTCAGCCCGGGGGGCCAGAAGCCACCGAATTTGTGGAGCTCCTCAAGGGCGACGAGGAAGGTGATCTCCTCAAGAACCTCGCTTTCACCAAATCAGGAGCCCGCGTTGTCTCTTTAGCTCTCGCTTACAGCAATGCAAAGGATCGCAAAATCATTCTTAAAACTTACAAGGACACGATCCAGATGCTAGCGCATGATGTGAACGGTCACCAGGTACTTCTTACGGCTTACGACGTCATTGATGATACCGTCCTCGTTGCAAAGTCGATATTTCCTGAGCTTCTAGGGAAAGATACAGCAACCGAGGAGTCTCAACAAAATCTTCTCACATCCATCGTAGACCTTACAGGTCGCATAACAATTCTCTATCCTTTCTCTGGAAATGCTAAATGGCTTCTGCCCGATGAAGACCGAGCATTGCTTGATCAAGTTCATGCTATACGCGCCTCAACGTCGAAGAAGGACGCAACAGTGAGACGCAAAGAGCTGGTTGCTGCACTGTCGCCACCACTCCTTTCTCTCATCGAAAACCACGCGGAGGGCTTGGTTCAGACGAGCTTTGGCTGTCAGTTCATAAGTGAGATCCTACTCAGCGCTACTGGCCCTTCGGATCGGGCTTTCAATGCAGTCGCCGAACTTACTGGTGGCAGTCCGGAAGTCAAAGAAGCCTTAGTCTCGCCTGCTTCGGGGAGAATGCTGAAGACGCTTGTACAAGGTGGTCGATTCAATCCCAAGACCAAAACGGTTGATCGTACCGAACCGCCATTGAAATTTCACGAAGTCCTTTTCAAATATATAGGGGACGATATACTTGCATGGGCAACAGGTGGCAATTCATTCGTCGTTGTCGGACTTTGGGAGGCAGGAGACTTCTCGAAGCACGAAACCCTCAAACGCAGATTGAAGGAGGGCAAAATTCAGCTAGCCAAAGCTGGAGAAGCAGGGAACAAGGGCTCTCAGTTACTACTCCGGAAGCTGGAAGTCTGAAGCGCAGAGCCTGACCCTCTGGAAGGATACAAGTACTGCTCTAGCTAAGGGTTGATGCCTTTTGCGGTATCAAAAAAAGGAATGCCAAGATCTATTGCGTTCCTCCCTGCCAATACCTACTACTACTTTCCCATCACTACACCCAGATCTATTGAAGCGGAGAATACTTTAGAAACTTGATAACCACAACAAGCGTTAAAGAATAACGAAGCTACCGCATCCAATCCTTTTTCCCATGCTTGTTCAAAGTTAATAAAATATTGTCGTTAGCTCCTCCTTTATCATTCCTCAATCCCCCGTGTCCTCGCAAACCCTGCTCGTGCGTTTCAATCGTACCTGATCGACATGAACCATGCTATGGAGTACCTTAGTACTTGCCCTCGCAGCTTCTCAAGAAGCTTTGAAGCTTTGAAGCTTTGGTTGTTCCAAGGCCAAAGTATATTACCTTAATGTCGCTAAACTCCTCTGGCGACAAGCGTCGGGTAAGTGATGGTTGCGCCTATGCAGCCAAACACCGGACCTGCAGGGATCGTTCAACAGCCGAGTGGGTGTAATCTCTCAATCTTGCATTTGGGTCGTCGTACAGACCTAGAGTCGTACTTGCGCCGGCCGAGCTCGTGTTTTCTCTCCTTGGCTGATGATATTTCTGTATGATTTAGAGTACTCGCTCTATCATCTCCTTCTCTGCCCTTCTGTCTCTCCTTCCAATGGCTTTTTATCGTTCAATGAGCGTAAATCTCCAGTCATTCTCTTCCCCCACATAGGTCGCCGATTTGACCAGCACCACGCCACTTTTGCGCTTCCGCACGGTCAACCTTGAAACGCTCGGGTCACCATCTGCAGAGCTCTTGGCAAAGTCTGCTGAGCACTGTTCGCCCTCAGCATGCAATCGTCCATGTCCCACATGCCTTCGGGTCTTCCGTCGCCTACACTCACCAATCCAGATATGATCTTGCCGTATGATGCTCCCTCGCCCAGCTCGAATCCTTCCACACCAAGACGAACTCAGCGCCCGCCGTCGCCCCCACCCCTTGACATCACCAATGCTGCACACAGCGACGATACAGAGGGCGTCGACCAAATGAAGGGCGCCGTGCGTAATTGGTTTCGCAACGGCGAACGGTCAAAGTTCCGCAAGGCCAAAAAGGCGGAGGATGTCTGGCCAGATGCGCATGGGTGGTCGAAAGACAATCGAACGCCTCCGAATGGAACGAATGGGTTCTCGGTGCTCGCATCCTCTCCTATCCTCCACGACGCCTACGCCATACCCATAGCAGGAACCGCAATGCTGGATGAAGGTGCGGAGCGCCAGTGGCGGGACTTCTCGGGCTTAGTTGATGGAGACGCAACGAGCCCGTACTCGGAAGGTTCACATGAGAGCGTTTTAGACTTGGGACGGCCAAAATACGGCTTCCCTCCGCTGGACTACGAGAAGAATGGGTTCAGCGCACCGCCTGACGTGGAGGACGATGATCCTTATTCTCACGCAGCGATGAGTATTAGAGCCGAGCATATACTGGCCAACGCTAAGAAGCGACTCACTGTGAGCTTCCTCGAAGATTCCACGTATTCAATGGACGGCGCTGACTACTCCAGAATATGGAGGGAAATCTCAATCGCGCCAGAAGCACGTTGCATAGCAGGCCCTCGTCGTCTATGTCATCTTTGACGAACCATAGTAAAGAGCCAATCTCTATGTACACGTTACCCAAGAGTAATTCATCGCCTTCTAAGCACCGGCAAGCCACCACTCCACCCTCAGCGGGAAGTAATAAAGGGCATGCTAGAATCTTCAGCGAGAGTTCGGTGCCCTCGACACTGAATACTCCTTCCAATGAGCGGCAAGAGGATGGAACACAGGCACCGAGATCATCGAGTGCAATGGGCCCTACAACAATAGAGAGATCCGAGGACGAAGGTCCAGAGAACTCAAGGAATTGGTTTTGGACCGGCCTCACTCGAAATACCAGTCATGCTCACAGGCACAATTACTCCCTCCCTGCGCTTGACGAAGATGGGCCCGCTCCTGCATCATTTGAACCTATTCTTGCCAATGGTCGCATTTCCGAGGAGAATGAGCCGTCAAGCGAGAATCTAGGTCGAGCAACAAAGGCTTCCGAGTTCGATGCTCAGAATCCTCCTGCACAGGGACTGACAAGAGCGCGCTCGACGACGCAGATGCGGGATCTACGTGATCAGATGCAGGATTTGAAAGGCAAGATCTCGTCTCTGAAGAAGAGAGCTCGTGAAGACTCGATGCGGAGGCGTAGTCTGCAAAGCTTACGTACTCCGAGTCCGTTCACAGCGGCGGAGCAATGGTACAGTGATGCCGCACCTTCTCAGTCACAGGCGTCCACAGAAAGCGCAAGTGATGCGCGCGATTATGCTAAAAAACATGGTGCAATTGCAGAGGAAGGGGGCTTACCAGCCAGCGAGAAGTCGGAAATCAGAAACACGCCAGAGGCGGAGGACAAGCGTGACGAACCAGATCTCGACCTGACACCTCGCAACAACACAACCATGCGAGTTGAAAGGCATGCTACAGAGACTCCCGAAGACCGATCAGCTTCCGAACCAGACATAGCCTCAGAACATAGCCCATCCAAAGGGACCGGATACCAAGGCGACGAACAGCCGCCAGACTCCGGCATCGCTGGGATAGACGAAGAAGAAGAAGACAGTCTCTACGGCGACCACGACTACCACGAAACCTCCCCCTCCTCCCTCGGCGACCGCCACGAAGACCGCCCCGACGCCTTCGACTACGAGCACTTCTTCCTGCACAGCGGCACCGGCACCCTCGCGCGCAAAGACGTCTCCCGCAGCAGCAGCCGCAGCTCGACCTACTCCGTCGAAACCACCAAACCCAGCCACAGCAACAGCACCGCCTCCGAGCCCCCCACCACCGAAACCTCCAGCTCCGAAACCTCCGAAGCAATTCCCCGGCGAGCAACCCCCAACCACAAAAACGGCCACGGACACTCCCGCAACGGCAGCGTCGCCTCCATCTCCACCGTCGCCACCTACGCCACCGCCACCGAAGGCAAGGGCTCCGACGCCGAAACCGACTCCGCCAGCGACGATGAGTGGATCCTCCACCACCCCATCGCCGGCGCCTGGCAGCCCGACCACCTCAAGCGCAAACACCACCCCCGCCCCGCCCCGAGCCCCAAACGCCACGCCACCATGGCCGCGAACCCTATCCCCTCGCTCCCCTCCCCCTACCGCGCACCGCAGCCATCCCCCACCCCAATGGCATCCACCAACCTAATGGCGTTGCTGGAAGCGGCTCTGCAAGCTGATGAGGATGATGAAGCGCAGGTGCTCAGCGAGGGGGATAGAGATCTGGTGGAGAGATTGGTGGGGAGTTTGGCGATAGTTTGTAAGTGTGTAAGGGCGGCGGAGGGGTATGAGGGGAGGGTGTGGCGACGGAGGCT
>JAABUQ010003842.1_pt1 | contig 26643 bp, 24 predicted proteins | sample 5560001 | NCBI WGS metagenome assembly JAABUQ01 (sample SAMN10711888, study PRJNA513371) | rock metagenome | isolation source: Antarctica rocks | place: Antarctica: Victoria Land, Finger Mt nord | collected 2015-12-18 | reverse complement strand
GGGGCAGAGGGGGTGATTTTGCTGTAATGAAAATAACTCCATGACTCACTACTCGGATCGACCGGGGCTGGATCGATCCCGTGAGGTTGGCAATGCTAGCGGGGCGGACGTTGCGCTGCCCCGGGGGGGGGTGGGGGGGGGGTTGTATATAGGTAGCCAGTAGGGAATCAAAAGCGCTGCTCTCCTTCTCGTGAAACCCTCCGGATCAGATCGGCGGGGCGCTGGTGTTCAAGGTTTCTAGATTTTCCGTGAACAGCAGTCGAAAGAATGGATGCACCACGTTGAACTCGCGCGATGTGCGAGGAGGAGCGGGTCCATCGTGCTCTTAATCTCTTTGGGCAGTATCTCTCGAGCGATGGGCGTGTGTGGTTACAACGGCCGGGGGATGGGTATGGGGGCAAGAAGATCATGTGGCGCGAGAAGTCTTTAGGGGCGTCCTGGTTCTTTTGCTTGCGGGGGGGTTGAAAAGCGAAAGGAGGTGAGAGTGAGGCGAAATGGGGGGAAATGGCACAGGGAAGCTGTTTCCCGTCCACTACAAAATACCGTCTGGTGTCTGCACGCCTTTACGCAAAAGCTTTGGAGCCAGGAAGGCAAGAATTGGAAGTAAGGAAGAGAAGATTTGAAGCCAGGAAAAGACTTGCGGCGAGAAGGCCGACGCGGAAGTGAGTAGGCTTGACGCTGGCGCGGGGTTTGACTGAAGTATTTGTTGCTTTTTATATATACATGTGAAAGCAACAATATTCGGTATCTATTACGTTTGGCGACAGAACACGATTACATGGAAGGAGAAACAATCGTAGCAAGTCATATATGTCCGTGTAAGAAGCCGGTCATTAGGCGATTGCGCCAGCGGAGGGGTCGCTACGGAACATGTTGATAGATCCTTATCGGTAGCCACCTTCCTATTTAGTCGACTTGCCTTAGGTCTTAGGTGATTTCATCATACATGGTTGTTTCCGTGCATGCGTATCTGGATCTTCTTCTTCAATTTTGGACTTCTTGGGCTCGAAAGTTGAAGAGGAACGAGATCGTGAATGAGATGAATATGTCTTAGGTATATTTCTGGTGGTGATTATTAGATTCTGGTATGAGAAGGTGTTTTCAAGCAACAGCATCCCCGCGCCCGCCCAGCGCGATCTTTTGGGAAGAAGAATAAGGAGGATTAAAGATTTAGGGGCACGATTTGATTAGGAAATATGTCTGTGGAGAAGGACGAAGTCCTCGCTTCGTCGCCTTCTTTGAAAGAGGCAGGGGTGACGACGCGGGTGTACGGGGGCGCGGAAGAGCATTATCATGAGGTTGACGTTTTTGGGCGAGAGGAGGATCATCAGGTTTGTCGCCTTTGAGGTTTTGATTCCTGAAGCGTTGTTTCAAAGCTCTTATAACAGATGGGGCTCACGATGACAATTCACCGTTGGCACCTGGCCGTGGACCAGCTGACACTCGCGAAACAGATCCGATATAAAACCCTCTCTTGGGAGCTGGTAGCCGTGCTCATGATCGCTGAGATCGTGAGCAATGGCATGCTGTCACTACCCTCATCTTTAGCCGTGGTGGGTCTCGTACCTGGGATTATCTTGATTATATTCCTCGGCGTCTTTGGGCTGTTCACGGCTTGGATTTTGATACAATTCAAATTGCGGCATCCGGAAGGTGAGCCATCTCCAAGTCTTTGTTTTCGGTCGGAATTACGCCGAGAACTCGATTTTAAGCAGAGGTCAGCATTAGATGTTCCCAGGGAGTGTTGCTGATGCGTTCGATTCGTAGTGCACAACATGGGCGATGCAGGTCTGATTCTTTTCGGCCCTGCTGGTCGTGAACTCCTCTCCTTCGGTACGATTGTGTTTGCCATCTGTGCTACCGGTGGTCAACTACTTGCAGGCCAAATTGCACTCGGAGCCCTCTCTGATTCGAAGCTTTGCCTCATGCTCTACACAGGCATCTTCGCAATCCCAACCCTTCTATGCGCACTCCCGCGCACTCTCGATCGATTAAGTTGGCTCAGCATCCCGAGCGTCATATCCATCCTTGTGGCCGGAATTGTAGGCATGATCGGCGCGGGGGTCAATTTTCCCGTATCAAGTTTCAATGTTGTGGTGACAACAGACTTCACGACAGCATTCATATCGGTAACGAACCCAGTGTTCGCATATGCCGGCCACTTCATGTTCTTCATCCTCATCTCGGAAATGAAACATCCCCAGCACGCTATGCGCGCCGCATGGGTTCTGCAGACTTTCGCCACGGTATTCTATGTCGTTTTTGCAATTGTACTGTACGTATATGTCGGCCCCACCGTTGCGTCGCCGGCATTCACGTCCTTGCCTACCAAATGGGCAAAGGCGGCTTATGGGATCGCTATCCCGAATTTTCTGATCGCAGGGAGTTTGTACTCGCATACAGCTGCCAAGTTACTCTTTGTGCGATTCTTCCGCAAGAGTAAACATTTGCACAGTCATACCGTAAAAGGATGGAGTGTCTGGATTGCTCTGATCGTGATCATGAATGCGGCCGCTTTCGTACTGGCTGTTGGTGTCCCAATCTTCAATTACTTAATCGGTATCGCCGCGAGTCTGTTTGCATCTTGGTATACGTACGGGCTAGCTGGAGCTTTCTGGCTATATGATACTTGGGTCGATAAAGGCAGGGCACAAGCGTTGAGAGAGAGGTGGCCCATGACTGGGCTAAGTTTAGCGACCTTGGCTGCCGGAGCGTTCATTTGTGTTGCGGGCATGTACGTCTCCGTCAAGCAGATCGTGAATGCGTACGGGAGCGGTCAGGTCACTCAGCCCTTTGCCTGTTGAGAATGTTGATATGGCAATATCCGTGTGGCATGCTGGTCTTACACTGCCAAGGGGTCTTTTATGGAGGACAATGATTTATCGAAGGTTGAATGGCAGCATTAAGTATCGTAGAATCGATGGTCTTGCAAACCCATAGCCAATTGCTCTCAAACAGCTATTCCTATACTACCTTTTGTTTTATGACCGAGTTGAGCCACCCAGATGTGAGATGATTGCCTGGACATATAGTAGGCCCGAGAAGTGATAGCAACAGGGGTAACGGAAAGCTAGCCTCTCCATCGGTACGGAAAAGAGGAGCTCAAAAATAGCGTTCACTCGGTAGTGATCAGTCGAGCAGCTGCTTACGGCTGTGGTGATTTTCAGGTTCAAGATCAGGGTTTGTCCGTATGTCGCAAGGAAGTCACTCGTAGGCAGATTCCTCTCTAATTATTGGAAACGACACTGTGAGCACGAACAGATTTGATACGTGAATTGTTTTTGTAGGCTCCAGATACTCCATCCTCCATATAGCCTTTTGATTTCGCATGGGTCCAAATGGAGAAGGCATGACTGCCACGACCAACCAGAGAAGAAATTTCATTGAGGCCAGTCACCCAGATATCCACGAATTTTCCTAGAAAATCAGGCAGTCCTCAGCCTATCTCACACCATGCTAATCCTCGGTAAAGCGATTGGGGGAAAGACCTAGGCAATCTGACAATACGGATTGTCTCGAGCTGTCGACAGGGTGTCAGCATGGGCAAACATAGACTCCATCCCTCGTCTTCGAGGTTCGACATTGTTGTATGCATACAGTGCGTCAATGGTTTCAGAGTATAACTGACAACAGACGGTCTATAATGCAAAGATCTGCTTGACCGGTCAAGAACGTTCTCGTAAATCACATCGTCTTTTCCCGGGTAGAATCCATTACAGCGCCATGCATGGGAGCTTCAATAGCCACAAGCAAAACGCCGAACTCTGTTGGCTGTTGAAAAGGGGAAAGTCCTCCCAGCTGCGGTCCGGATCTGTATGAGTCAATGGACCTCACGGGGGAGCTAAGAAGTCAAAACCTGAAAGTGTGAAGAACTTACTGGTGGAACATATTAGTGATGACCACGTTACAGTCCTTTTGTCAGATGCACTCAGGGCTAAATCGTCTGATTGATAAATAATGGTGCACAGCACCCTAATATACATGATGATAAGGCCCTAAATAGGGGCAAATAAATATTCCTAGCCCTATTTTATACCAATTGCTTCGCCTGATAAAGTGGAGAATAGGTAATATAATAATAGTATTTTAATAGTATAATTAAGGGTCCAAATAACCTTAAAGAAAGCAAAATAGGAAAATACAAACTGATAAAGGAAAATAAAGGCAATAATAACTGATATACCCCCCTAGGATAACAGTAATCTAGCTATTATTATAATTTTATTTAGCTAGTAAATAAAGCTATATAGCTATTCAAGTTAACGAGTTATAATATACGAATAAATTCCTTATATTTCTAGCGAGGAAGGGGTTTGGTAAAGCTATCTACTGGTATTTTGGTTATAAGGACTTACTTAATAGCGATATAGTTATTCTGAACTTCTTGGCGAAGCCAGTATTAATATATATCGATATACTTAAGGTATATAAATAGCTTAAGAGTAAATCAGTTAACGAAGTCTAGTATTTGCTAATTATCGCAGATAATAATAGTATTTTGGCCTATTTAAAAACGTATATATTCGAAAAATCTATTCTATCAAATTATTTGCCGAGTTATTTTATTAAGAATAAGCAATTCAGCTTTAATATTAGATATAATAACGGTAATTTGTTTTAAAGCTTTCTAATCGATAAGGCTATTATATAATTAAAAAAGGTAGCCGAATAAGCTTTTCCTAGTAATAGAATTGTCGGCAAATATAATATTTAATATTAATAGAAAAATATTATTTTGTATTTGGCTATTATATTTAATCGCGAATATTTTAATAGCAAGCAAATACGCTATCAACCGATTGGCTAGAGCCAAATAATAAAGGGATAGATTTTGGAGGAATTGGGCAAGCCGAAAACTAGCAAAAGTAATATCTAGCCTGATAATAACAGTAGCAAATAAAATAAAACTAATATATTATTAATATAAATATATTTACTCAGGGGTAGCTTAATATTCGTATAGAAGGATTTCTTCTATTAGTAATAATATTTTTAATAAAATATAACTTCTAGGAGGGAATTTGCTAGCTATTTTTTCGATATATAAATCTTAATTTAGCTAGATTTATTTAATAGAGCGATTTCTAATAATATATATATTAATAAACTATATTAGCTCTCCTAAATACCGAAGCTTATATATATTAAGGAAAAATACTTCAAAAACGTCGTATTTAGCTTAATATTATTTCTTATATAATATTACGAAATTATTAATATAGAAAAATACGATCAGCTAATTGTTGGTAAAAAGGTATTTTATTCTTAATACTATATATAAGCCGAGATATTTTATTATTTTAATAACATCCTAAAGCTAAAGTAATAAGGATCTTTTTAATCCGTATAGTACTTTTATAAGCAAAAGGTATTTATATAATATATTTAATCCCTTCGGAGGATCAATACCTTTAAAGTAATACATATAGATTTCTTTATCAATATTACTATTAATAAAAGTATTGATTATATTATATTAACAGGATTTAAAGGAAAAAGCGGCTATAATAGCTATAAATACTCTCAAAATTTTAATAGCTAAGGTAGCTGCGGCCGTTTCTTATTCCGTTTGTTATAAATCTCCCCTAATATATAAGCGAGTTTTATACTTTTCTAGATATTTATCCTTATCGTATTTATATTTGAAAACTTAAATAAAAGGGAGAATATTTGTTTTTTAGGGTTTAGGGCTTACTTAAAATATACCTTTATTATTAAAGCTAGTATATTCTTTATATATAGCTTATACGAAGGTATCGCTATAAAAGTATTTTACTAAGGTTTTCTAGCTTTTTGGCTCTGGTAAAAAATTATCGTAATATAAGTATTTAATAAAGTTGAGGTTTTTCGTAAAAGCTAAATAATATCCTATATCCTAGCCGAGATTTGCGATAGCTAGTATATAAATATAACGACGATCTCTCGCTCGTATTCTGGAAGGTAGGATATTATCTTCGATTATTCTTAATAAGATTTCGGAGTTCCTAGGAACTGGATTTGTTATAAACTAATAGGATTAATATAATATTAATAATAATAATAATACAGCGAGAATATCGTTTTTTAAAATATAACTTTCTAATATATCGCTAGTATTTTGGCTTAATATCGTATTTTCAATATTTTTAGTATTTTAGTTTAATATCTCCCCCTCTTCAGTAGCAGGTATATAGACTAATAATATTCCTCCTAAGGTATTACTTAATAGAGGAGTAGGAAAGATAAGGTAGAAATAATTAGTTAGGGTTGGTAAAATAATAATTATTATTTTTAAAATTAATAGCGAAATTTGGTAATAAAATTAATTTACAATATTAATATTATTAATAAATAAGTTTATTCTATTTATTTTATCCAATAGCTGATTATTAGCTAATAGCCGATTAGCTTCCTTATTAATAATATTTACGGCTTTATTAAGCTTTAAGTTATTAAATAATAGGTTTAGATCGATATTTGCAGGGTTATAATAATAGCTTTTATTAAACAAGATATTCTTAGTTCGAATAATATATTTTTTGCTTAGGACCTATACCTTAAAAATATTTCGTAAATTATAGTTAATAAGATAATTTAAATAAGCTCTTTGCTAAAGCTTCAGAAGTTTAGGAACTTTTAAATATATAAATAGATATATTTTATAACTGAAAATATAAAAATAAGTTAATAATAATTTTATATAATAGAAAACTTTAAATAATATTTTGTTACCAAATACTTTAGTTAATATCCGATTGAAGAGATATATTGCTATTAATATAATTTTAAATTATAAATTATAAGGAAGTTTTGAAATTATTCGTATATATTTGTTTTTTATTATAATTACCCCCCTAAAACGTTCAGATAAACTATTCTATTCTATAATATATAAGGCTATTAATTTTATAATAATATTATTTTCCTATATTAATATATTAAATAATTTTCCTAAGGAAGGCTTGCTATCGCTATAAAGGTATTTGATTAAATAGTTATATTATTATTTAACCAGATAGATTATTCGTTCTACTATTTTAATAGCTTAGTCCTTTATATAATAGGTTTATATTTAATAATATTTGATAATAGGGCAAACAAAATAGCTTAGCTATTTATACCCGTTAAATCCTTTTTCAATAGGAATAAGGTTATAATAAATATATTTTAATAGGTTTATTGCTTTGTATTCGTAATCCTAATAACGAAAAATAATCTTTTTAGCTTTAAAAAGATAATATAATTAATATATTTCAAATTAGCCCTAGGTTAATAAGGTAATAAGCTTAATTCTAATAATATTTTCTAATAATATTGTAATTGCCTTAGGGCCAGGATAGCCTATTAGTAAATACTAGTATAATAATATAGCCTCGATTGGTAGTCGAAGGCTTTTAGATTTATATTATTTTGTTAATACAGTTATAGTAGCAGGTTTTTCTAGGAAATCCTAAGCTTCTAATTAATCGGTTTATAAAAGTTAATAATTTTAATATTAATAAAGTTTGCAGAAATAATCTTTATAATTATCCTTTATTATATAAAATATATTATTTTTAATATTCTAATAAATATTAGCTTAATTAACCTTATTAAAAGATATTAAATTAGCTATAAAATTAGGAATTAAAGCTATATTTTGGAACTCGATTGTATTACGTTCCCTAATAAATATTAAAATATTAATTTTATATATTCTAAAAACTTTAATTTTATATAATATTTTCCTTAAAATAACTATATTATTAAGAGCAGATAATCGTTAATAAGAAAAATAGTCTCGATTATTATATAAATATATATTAAAGTTAGAATCCAAAATCCAGGCGTTAAATAGTATATCGTTATAAGAGTTAAAAAATACAGCTAGAAAACAAAATAATATTTGCTTGGTAGAGAACCTCGGCAATAAAATTCTTATTATTTATTTTATAAATATTTTTATTTCTGATATTTTACTATTTGTATAAATTGCTACAAAAGTATAAAACTTTGCTAATAATATTTATATTTGGCTTATTGGAAATTCTAATAAAATAGGAATTAAAAAATATTCTTTAAATATTTTTTAATTGATAATAGCTCTCTCGACTCTTTCCTTAAAAAAACTATTTTTTATAAGCGTTTTAGCCTTCTTGGTATACGCGGTATTTAAAATTTAATTTTTTAAGCAAAAAGTTTTATTAAAATAATAATATTTAATAAACTAGTAATATATCTCTTCGATTAGGTATTTGGGAATAAAGGTATTATTATATTATATAAATTATTCTTTCGGAGGTCTCCCCTATAAAGTAGTAAAAGATAAAAACGTTCCTACCTAATAAACTATCTTTTTGTTTATTCTATATAATTATTTAATTTCTTATATAAGTTTTTCAAAAATTAATAGAGACTTTCCCTTATTCTTTTTACAGTTAAAATATACCTTAATTATACTAAATTAATCTTAATTTATAAAATTAATATTCTTAATAAAATTGATCTTTATTATTATTATTTAAAAATCAAAATATTTGATTTCGGTAATTTTGGAAAATAATATTTACTATTTGTTTAACCAGAATTCTATATTTTAGCCTTTGATCTTTCTAATATACAATATTCGATATTCCTTATTAATATCGAAATACCGTACTTATATAATAGGTATTAGTTAATATTTGAGGCTTTTAAAGGTTTAATAAGGAATAATATAATTAATAAGGTATATAATAAGATTTATAGAGATTGATTTTTCAATATCGATTTATAAAATTCGTATAACTTTTACCTAGTCTAAGTAATACTTCTCTTTACGATTATATTCGATATTAAATATTCCGTATATTTCTTTGGGTATATAGCCTTCGTATTTAGCTTATTTACTTATTTGTTTTACGGATAATATAATAGGAAATATTAATAATAAATAGGAAAATTCTTTAGGTATTTCAGGGTTAATAAGGTATCAGATTTTGGCAGATATTGCTCTATTCTTAATACTTGAAATCTATTGGAACCAATTGTTTATACCGGTAAATATAAAAGATATAAAAATAATAATAATAAAAAAATATAATATTAAAAATATTTTATATTCGGGAATATTTGGGTAATTTGAAAGCGATTTTGGTATAAATTATACCTATTTAGGCCTAATAATATTAAATAATTGCAGTAGTAGCTTAGCGAACCAATTAAATAAGTTTAATATAATAGGCTAATAGCGTAATCCGGGCTTATAACTATTAAATATATTTAAGGCTAAATCGTCTAATTAATAAATAATAATATATAGTACCCTAATATATATAATAATAAGGCCCTAAATAGGGGCAAATAAATATTCCTAGCCTTGTTTTATACCAATTGCTTCGCCTGATAAAGTAGAGAATAAATAATATAATAATAGTATTTTAGTGGTATAATTAAGGGTCCAAATAACCCTAGAGAAAGCAAAATAGGAAAACACGGGCTAACAAAGGAAAATAGGGGCAATGACAGCTGACACCTTTTCCTCGGCTTTAAAGCGCTGATCGAGACGCTCGAAGGTGGATTGTTGAAGCTGTCGTGAGGAGAATCGAATGGAAAAGATCAGCCAGCGCTTTCTTTGGGCCATTCTGTCATGAAGTGCAGTGACCAGTACTCGTATTGACCCCCCAACGGCCATAACCCCCCAACGGCCAGGCACTAGGCCTATTCTAGTTAGCTAGTAGCAAATTCTATTATTTCTACCTATTAAACAATACAATACTTCCTAAATATTATTATTATACCCTTATCAATACTTACCGTATAAAGTATAGAGTATATAAACTATATAAATAAGGATTGTAGACGTTTTAGTACCTTAACGTTTATATACGCTTTTTATTATTGGATTCAGCCTTATATTTTGGGAGATATAAAACTCTACCCTTATATTCCTCTACCGTTTGTTGGCCGATTTACGTCAATAAATAATCGAACGAAAGTATTTAACGAGCTTTATAATTTGCCTTCTTCAGATATTTAACATAATACGCAGGCGTGGTGCACGAGGTATACTGATATTAGCTTCCCTAAATAGGCTTAGTGCCTGGCCGTTGGGGGGTCATGGCCGTTGGGGGGTCAATACGAGTAATTGAGACCCGGGTCGGACCGAGCAAGGTAAGTGAGGTCTGATTGAACCTCTAGAAGCCCACAAACCAAAATTAGTCGGCTGGGATGAGGATCGGCCTTTATTTTTATTGAAGCCTTGACGGCATCCTCGATCTATAGCGGGTCGCTCCCGGGTAGGTTGAGCCCTATAGGCCATGTAGTTGCACCCGAGGGAAGTCTAATGGTGCACTAGATGGGGGGTACGCAGGTGGGTAGATGCAGGATAGTTGGTTACGTACGGAGCACTACTAGACTAAATAGACGACGGAACTAAACTAGTCTCTTGCCACCCCCAAGGGTGCTCCTTCTTCCACCCCCATAGACTAGGGACCCTCGATCCTTCCGCGGGAAGCTCGGAAGGATGGTTTGAAATCCAATGTCTCCAACCTTCTCTGCCTTTTTGATCAAATCCCTGGACATTTCACGTGTATATATGCGACTTATGTTATGACATGAATAGCTGCCTTGCTGTCCGCCAATTGCCAATGATCACGGTCACATTGCATTCTCTCAAATCTGCTGCATCTCCCCAATTTCGAACATATCACTCTAGCTCTCTTTTCACAAAGAACCAATCTTCCATTCTCACAAAAAAGCCTCATATACTCCCTCATTTGTACTATAGAGACATGTCAACTCATGAGATCCCCAAGGCTGAGTACAGACAGCTGGGTAAGAGCGGTCTCAGAGTCTCAATCCCAATCCTGGGCACCATGGGCATCGGTGACAAGAGATGGCAGCCCTGGGTCATTGAGGAAGATGAGGTACGGACCTATCCAGGCGTTGTCTTCCAGTCTCCCTATCAGCATGCCTGAAGTGACCACTTGACAACAGGCCCTGCCCGTCCTGAAAGCGGCCTATGATCGCGGTGTAAATACCTGGGATACAGCCAACATCTACTCCAACGGCGAATCAGAACGGGCCATCGCCAAAGCAATCGCTCACTATAAGCTCCCCCGACACAAGCTGATCCTCTGCACCAAATGCTGCGGCACCGTCCGCGAATCCAATTCCCCAGAAACCCTCGCCCTGCAAAATATCGACCAAACAGTCGACTATGTAAACCAACGCGGTCTCTCCCGCTCGGCCATCTTCACCGCCGTCAACGCCTCGCTAGAACGACTGGGGACCGACTACATCGACCTCTTCCAAATCCACCGCTTCGATAAAACCGTCCCAATCGAGGAAACGATGAAAGCCCTGCACGACCTCGTCGAACAGGGGAAGATCAGATATATAGGTGCCAGCAGCATGTGGGCATACCAATTCGCAATGATGCAATTCGTGGCCGAGAAACACGGCTGGACGAAGTTCGTGAGCATGCAGAACGTATACAATCTGCTGTACAGAGAGGAGGAGCGTGAGATGAACAAATGTACCTCGACTCACCCCCCCATCCCTCATCCTTGACGCTCAGGCCGAGAAGAGGCAACATTAACACCCTCTCTCAGTCTGCCTCGAAACAGGCGCAGGTCTAATCCCCTGGTCCCCCCTCTCGGCCGGCGCCCTCGCCCGGCCCCCCAGCGCCCACGGCAGCACCACGCGCTCCTCCACCGCCAACAAAGCCCTCAGCGACGCGGACACCACAATTATAACCCACGTCTCCGAGCTCGCGGAGAAGAAAGGCTGGACCATGACGCAGGTGGCTCTGGCTTGGTTGTTGAAGAAGGGGATCGCGAGTCCGATTATTGGGGCGAGTAAGGTGGAGCGGATTGATGAGGCGGTGGGGGTGAGGGGGAAGGAGTTGAGTGAGGAGGAGGCGAGGGGGTTGGAGGAGGGGTATCAGGTACGGGGCATTTTTGGGCATTCGTAGGGGATGCTAGGGAGGGGGGTGGGGCTGCTTGTGGAAGGGAAGGGTGTGGAATGAAATTGCATCAGGGTGGCGTGGGATTTCCAGCGCGCATTGGAAAAGATAGGAATGTTTGGATGAAGCTCTCGGGATGCAGTATGGCCAAGGCTCGTCTAGATCGCCTCATGTACGCATGAATACACACCCTCCCATTGAGTAGCACTGACAAGCCAGGTAACCCGTACTCGAAAATCTTCACCTCCAACAATCGAATAAGATCCACCATGCAAGATCAGTCACATTCCCAAGCACTTACATCAGCGAATCACAACCCGACACTCGAATTAATACTGCTCTCACTCCCCCCCTCCCTTCTCCAGCCCTTACCCTCTCCCTCTTCCTCTCTCTCCACCCCCTAATCTCCCGTTTCTCCCAACCCAACCCAACGCTTTCAAACAACAAATCTTACAATGCTCGCGTCTCCCCGCTTATTCACCTTTATCAACCAATTGTATCCAGCTCTCTCTCAACCGTATCGCGCGACCCCCCGGCCCCCCGGGCCACCAGCGGGCGCGGGCACTGATAGCGACGGGGGAGAGGTCCTTACGAATCCATACATCTACTGCCTTCTATTCGTCAACTGCCACAAGCTGCCAAGATCGAGCCCTTCGCAGGCCCACAGGGAGAAGGGGAAAGCCGGAGACGGAAGCGCTCCCTCGAGGCTCGCACGGGCACGGCTCGGTCTGACTTCAGGCTTGCTCACCATCAGCTCGGCTTAGCTTAGAGCAGCATCCGCTCAGGTTGGCGACTGTAATTGGCACTGGAGGAAAATCTTTCGTGTTCGACTATGGGGTGGTTTATGTAGGTAAGGTAAGGTACTAAGGGCATTGATATCAAAAGTCTAATATCAAGCTGCGCTACAGCAGGGAATGGCTTTTAGGTTTCATGCAGCCGTGAGATTTCGAACCAGATTTCTCTCAGCAATGGAGGCGATTGGTACCGTGACTTCTGCCTGCGAGATATCCCTTGGTCACCGAGCTGCTTAGTTATGATACACTTGACTCCAGAAAAGCTACCCAAGGAGCCATACATCTAGAAGGAAACCGAATGGGCGCATCTGGGAAACTCCAAGGGGTTGGCTGGGCCGCGGGTGACAAAAGGGTCGAGTTGCCTCGGAAAGTCGAGAATGGCAACTACCAAGATCAAGGGTGGTTGTGATAGACGTGTAGATACCTAAACACGCACAGCGGGGCCAAAGCACAAAGCAAAATGCCGAGGGGTATCAAGCAGCTGGGACCAAGACCACCCACCTCCAGCGTTCAAGTACCTTATACATCCCCATTCTTTCCTCGAAACCCGCCCTCTTTTCTCTCAAGCCCCCTTCCCAACACCCCCGCCATCCAGACTGACCCCCTTCCCTTTCAACGTCTCCCCACTCCCCCCACTACTCGAGCCCTTCCCCCAGGCCGCAGCACCCCCACCCAGAGAGGCACCCGTCCCCTCATTCCTCTTCTCCTCGCTCAACCGCCGCAACTTCCCCTCCAACACCCCAACCAACCGCTCAAGCACCCACTCCGCCTCTTCCATTTCCCCCATCAGTGGGCTCCGCTCCCCCAGCCAACTCCACGCCTCCCCTTTCCCACCCCCGCTCTGGATATCCGCTCCGTGTCCTGTATCCACTTTTGCCGGATCAGCAGCTTCGCCTTCCCGAGCGGAGGCGTCAACTGGCGGGGCGCGGTGCGACGACACGGACGCCTCGTTCTGGCCCATGAGTTTGAGGAACCAGGCCCACTCCTCGTAGGTGTATCGCCGGGGTGGGGAGTCGTTGAGATGTGTCATCACGTTGCGGAATTCTTTGACGATGAGGTAGTGATGTCTGTGGATATTAGCGCCGAGATCGTCGCCCCTATTCTGCGCACTCCTCGTAGCGTGCAACTCATCGGCTTCAACTTTGCTGGCTACGGGGTCGGAGGTGGGGTCGTAGTGCTGTTTCTCCTCGTCGTGGTGGCGAGGGGCGTCGCCTAGGATACCCGGGGGTTCTACTTCGATGGAGGAATCTTGGTTATTGGGGTCGAATTTGGGGATTTTGCCGCCAGTAAGGACGTGAGCGGCTTGTTTCATGCGGGTCAGCATCGGGGCTTCGCCGGGGAGGACGGTAATTTCGCCGAGGTAGAGCGTGGCGTCACGGATGGCTTTGACGATGGTGTCGCCCATGTTGCTAACGACAATTGTGAGGGTTGGCACGGCGAGGAGGGACCAGAGAACGAAGAATGCTTTGCCGGAGTTGGAGAAGGGTTTGTAGTCGCCATAACCGATTGTTAATAGTGTGGTATAAGAGAAGTAGAGCGCTTCGAAATAGGACCATGCTTGTTCGTGCTCGGTGAAGTGAAAGATCAGAGCGCCAATGAACCAGAGGAACACCCATGCCGACAAGGCGATGAGGAGGGCCATCCATTTCTGTTTCGTGGCGGCTTGCTCTTGGATCTTGCGCATTATATTGAATTCCTCGCGACGACGGTCTTGCTCGTTCATGCCGAGAGCTTGTTCTTGCTCGTTGGTTTCCACGGGCTTGAGTTTTAGCTCATCGCCCGCTTTCATCATCTTTTTCAGCATAACTTGACGCTGTTTCTCTGTCATTCGAGCGCCGAGCTTTTTCCTCCCGCGCTCGAGAACGAGAGAGCGGATAGAGCCGATGACAAGACCAAGTATGACGATGCCACCAATAGCGTAAGGGAAAAGGAGACCCCGGCCTAAATCGGTTTGAGGTACGTAATCTCCAATTCCTACCGTTAGCAGCGTGTAATTGGTGAAGTACAGTCCATCCAAGAACATCCATCCCTCGATTTTAGCATACATGCCAGCGCCGCCAACCATGTACACCATGAAACTAATGGTCTGAAGCATCAACGTCCTCTGGCTCATAGTCAGCTTAAACTCCTTCGAGTAATGGCCCTTCCATGCTCCGTAGACCGTGATAACCATCAGTGTCGCTATAAAAAAATATATGGCCGCAGCAAAGATGGCATAGTAATAGCCTTGCGTTAGAGCTCGCCGCTCGTCGGGCACTTTGACGATGTGGATTATGCCTGATATGTCTCCGACCAAGAGGAAGGAAGCAATGTACCAGCCGACGATGGTGATAGGCTGGGCAACGGAGAAGGAGATGCGTTGGGCCATGTTGAGAAGGAGGGAGAAGTTGGATATGAGGGCGAAAGCGAGGGAGAGGCCGTTGATAGCCAGGAGCCTGGACATAAGGTCAACTTTGTGTTCAGCAAACATTTGGATCTATCTGTAGCAAGACGAGGTCTGTGAGATCTAGGCCACTGCATCCATCGCAGCGCCGTAGATATGCGGGAGAAGGCTTGTACCATTGTGGATCGGGCACATCAATTCCATGGGCCTCGTTCGCTCCAAGCCCCGGAGGAATGGAGACTCGCCAGTGAACTGCCAAAGCACAGACATTGAAGGCGCTGGCCATTGGCCCGAAGGTGCCCTTGGTAAACACATCAGCTCAGTCCGTCCTTCAGAAGCTGGCCAAGGCGTACTGCGAGCAGGGGAAAAGCTGTTGAAGCGAACCACCACCGACTGCGTTTTGTCAGAATCTTGCTGTGAACAGAAGGGGAGGCATTGTGCAGACCTTGGATTAAGGAAAGCCTGCTCATCCTCTATCATAATCTCAGCATCCTCTTTCCGCTCCTCCTCGATCTTAGAAGTCTCTTTGATAGGGGCACCAAGCCCTGGATCATTCATTCTTGCGTCGTTCGTCGGGAAACCGGAGTGGGGAGGAGGGTGAAGAAGGGGGATCCAGATTTCATTTATTGCTGTCCCATGCCCGCAGAGTCAGATGTACACGAGTGTCAAGGAATGCGGGATGGAAGGGTGAATGGTTGGTGCAGAGAAAAGGAGCGTGGGCCAGGCACACGAGGTGCACAAGCAGAAGTCGATGTTTTGGTGGACATGGTCATTTTCTCATTCTGGGATTGGGCTCTGGCCGGTCTTCAAACGGGTCAGCTGGTCCTGACTCCTGATCCTTGCAATAACATCCCAAGATTGATAATTTACCAGGAAAAGCAAGCTTTCTGGAGGAACTAAGCCAGCCATAAACTGGCTACCAAGCTTCTGTTAACCACACGTGCCATCCACGCGACTTGGACTGTGCACGTTGTGGGCCAACGGCCATGACTACTCCGCACTACATATCTACAATGTAGACACCTCTTTTCGTAACGACTTTGGGATATTTACATACAAATGACTATGCAGTCAACCCACAACTTACGCTCAGCGCACATTGTATCAGTCCGAAACTCGCACAGTAGCTTCGGTATCGTCATACTCCACACCGCTGTAACGTAAACAAGGCCGAAAACTAGCCTCGGACAACGGCCTCAAGCAATGGCCTCGTAGAAAGGGGTATGAGAATCGAACGGTCACACTAAACTCCTCCCTCTCATTCCCCAACTTCTTGACAAGCCTTCTTTCCAGGCACACAAGAATGCTGGACGCTGAAAGAACGCTCCTTTCGTAGATCCCCAGCTTCACAATTACCCTCCTGACTGCCCAGCCCATGCATTATCCCTCATCTCGTTGGTGTTGAGCCCCAGGCTCGCGAATCCGTTCCGCTTGTTCTTCCGATTCAACCTGCTCGTCCTCCATCCTTCGTACCACAACTCCCTGCTCGCCTCCCTCAGGTCCGCGCGCCATTCCGTGAAGACCATTTTCTTCAGCCTCGTAAAATCGCAGTGCTCAGCGTTATATGGATCCGCGAGGCCCCAGGGAAAGCGGCGGCCAACGGTCTCGGGCTCGTAAGGGTCGGGGGAGATTATGGAGAGGGGGAAAGGGGGTGGCTCCACTGGTGGTGCCGGTGCAAGGGGTGATGCTGCGTTTGCTGAGGTCTTGGAAGGTTTTCTGGTTTTAGCGAGATCGAAATCATCGGTGGCGAAGGAGGAGCTTGAAGAGGAGGCGTCGTCGAGGTGGGAAGTGACTGAGAATTTGTCTTCTTCGGCATCGGCATCGTCTTCGTCCCGTTCATCTAGGTCGTTACGACCACGTCCTCTCTCTTCTTCGGTTGAAGTGTCTGACCCATCGTCGTAGTCTTGGCTGAGGGCGTCGAGTTTGTCGAGATTGTTTGTCTTCAGTGACTCCCACACCGCCCGTTTTAGGTGAGCCATGTGGGCTGAAGATACGGTGTCGGCTTTTGACAGTACTGGTACAACCGTGGTCCTTCCCTTCAAGGCGCGGAGAACGTTGAGGTCGAGATTCTCGTCTAAACCAGTTGGCACAGGCTCCGGACGATTTCCAACGAAGGAATTAGCTTGAGCCTTCACGCTGTTGATCGTATTTGCTTTCTGGATTGCAGCAATGTTGGTATCTAGTCGAAGGGGATCCAATACCAGAAAAACGCAGTGGATGTGGGTATCTTGAAAATTTGGGGCGCGGGCGACTTTACTCTCTTCTGTGTAAGTGTCTTCGAATTTGCTCTCGATAAAGGTTGTCGTTTCTTTTAGTTGAAGGTCCACCATGCTCCTCTCTAGTCCCTCGGAATCCCACAGCGTCACGCCGATACGCTCGCTGCCTTCTTCGGTCTCGACATAGTGTGACTTGAATTTAGGAAATGATGCCTCGGAGGGGGGGGGAGGGTCGAGGTAGTCATCTTCGCGAGCATGTGGTCTGTGTTTCCACGACGGGAGAGCGAGGGAGGTGAGGAGGAAGTTCAGGAAGGATGTCTTACCCGACCCTCGAGCTCCGAGGACTAGTATGCTGTCAATGAGGTCAGCTATGTAGGTACAAAGAGCACGTAGGTAGTGGTAGGTGTACTTAAACGGCGTTGGATCCTTCCTTCGACGGATCTTTCGAGGGCTATTGATGGTACTTATCGCACTGCTTGCGTAGCTGTAACGCCCACGATGTGTCATACTCTCAGCTCTAGATGGGTCGAAATGCGCTTGGTTCACACTGGGCGAATGACCTAGAGCTGCAGGAATTGGCGGTACTGGAGGTATTGGCATTCCTCGATAAGTATTCGATGACCCAACCTTCTCAAGCGACGACTTCTGAGCTAGTCTGTGCGAATAAGGGCCTGCTGCTCTATCCGACATGACTGAAGCACCATCGAATCTTGCATTTTCGCCTCCAAAGGTCGGTAGCTCTGACTGATGAGGCACGTTGGGAATTCTTGGTGGGCGCGCAGGTATTTGTTCACGCTGCATCTCCTGTTCTCGCATCTTTGACCGCTCCATCTTGCTCAGCTTTCGCTGTGGGGCACTCCCAGCTGACACGGACCTCTCGCGTGATTTACTTCGTCGAAGAAAGCTGAACGAGCCCTTGCGACGCAGCGAGCCATTTGGTTCATTTGGGTTGTATGAAGTGTCTTGTGGTGGTGAAGCACCATACGGGGGATTTTGACCTGGGCGCAGCATTCTAGCCGAACTTTTTTGGTATTTGTGGAAGACCCAAGTGAAGCTGCAAGCAAGGAGCAAGTCGTTCTCGGACCCACAAACTTCTGTTGCTTTAGCTTGGTTTGAGATCAAGGATGGACGAGCCTAGGAGGTTCTGCGACGGCTCCGGCACTTGCTTTTCACAGATGCACAATCTGCATCAATATGTGGGAGTGATCTCTTGGTGTTGTGATCAGATTGGTGGAGTGGAGCATGCATTATATGTCGACCAGGGGTACAAACTGTGCGCGAGGTTCTCTTACGCGCCCACAACAGCTCAGTGGTAGTTGCAGTTGCGCTCACAGCACGACTTGAGTGAGCAAATAGCAATGAAAGTATGGATACCGTTTGAGTAGTGGAGCAATATGGCCATATCAGGGGACTTTCCGTCTGTACGGAGTAATCGAGCAGGGATCACCTTTGAGGCTCTATACTCTATAATAGTCTCACTCTAGCGGCCCGGCCCAATAAGGTAGATATTCTCCACCCTTGGCTCGCTTGGCAATATGATAATATCAACGGAAACCCTATATGTTGGACTCTTGGTAGACTTACTTCCGCCGAGCTGTGAGGGTGACTGCCATGCTACAGTGCTACAAGAGCAGTTTGTGGGTCTGGTCGTCTTACAGAGGCTGCAAACAACGAGGCACGGGTAAAATTAGGCAGGCACTCTCGTGTTGCAGGCCCATCTCAATTTCTATGCATCAACTACTCACACGCTTTTAGTTGTTTGCACAACGCATAACGCATCCCTGCTCGTGGGACAAATGTCAGTTCGATTCAACTGCTTGTCGTCTGGACCCGTAGGCCCGCTCGTGAATTCCGCCGCTGCGTTGATACCAAGAATCTTATGCTGCCGAGGGTCCGAGTCTGGATATTGCTCGTCGCCCCATTTGCCAACAAATGACAGCCATCCGACGGGGTATGATGGATCATATGCACCAAAATTATTCGAGCTAGCATCATAAGAGTAGAAATAAGCGCTGAGAAGAGGATCCCATAATGTGCCTTGGTTGCAAGTATCCTCGAGGGGACCTGCGGGTAGGTTGATACCTGGAATGGTATGGTCATGAGTACCCGTAATAGCATAGTTGGCATGGCTTCCATTGGCCGAATACGCCACTGGTCTTAATCCTTGCTTTTCTACAGCGTCATAGGTGAAGGCCTCACCAAATGCGTGCTGGCTGAACCACATAGCAGTGGGCGTTCCGTTCGCAAATCGGACCATGGTATGTTCCCTATCTCATGATCAGCAGCTGACTCTTCTCTTCAGATTCACAAGGCATTCCTACCAGTCGCCAACATGATCGTCAACGTCTTGACCGAGAATGATTCCACCCCAATTGTACGCGTAGAAGTACATGTAAAAGGCGTCGACATTCCCATTGCCGTGATCGTTGACAATGATGGCACAGCTAGTAGCTCCATTTGTTTTACCAGTGCTATCTGGCTTGACTCCTGTAAGCCAGGCTGGGTTTGTGGTGACATCGTCCAGAGAGGTGAGGTAGATGTTGGATCCGTTGAGGGCATTCAGCTGATTCAAGTTGTCCAAAGTCAGGGGATTTGGGACTCCATCGACAGTGACAAAATTGTTCTCTGGCTTTGTATGGACGAGCTGGGCGCCAAGGTCGCTGGGTTGGTAAGCGTCATTCGAATCTAGCCATACAAGAGGAGCGTATGTTTTGACGTAGTCTGGGACGGTCGCGGTTTGCCGTTCAAATATGGACACTGGGGCAGCCAGCGCTCTTTGGCTTTGTGGAAGTATTGCGGTAGAAATGCCGAGGAGGTATGTGGATAGAGGAGGCATGCTTAATCAATGAAGATATAGAATGTTACTCGGTTTGAAGAAGGAGAAAAAGGAGAAGTAGAGTTGTTATTTAATAGACCTTGTGTGGGGCCAGAAGTACCAACAAGCCGTAAAATATCAACTACACGCTTTGTCGAAGACAACAGCGATTGGAGAGAAACAGAAAACATCAGGACTGGTACAAAGAAAGCGGACCCCATCTGCCACAATACAGGCCAGCTGCAGCTTATGGGGGCGCATGAGGATTGGCGGTTGAAGATAGGCTTGTGCGCGACGGTGATCAACTGAGACATCTTGTCTTGTGTTCCACTAAGATGGAAGTTTCAAAAGGGATGTGACGCCATACGTACATATGCCCGAGACGTGGAGGAAGGCATGAAGGGATTGCTTGCGGCGGGCTCGGGGCGTGGCTTAGGGGAACCATTTGAGTGGTGCGGGGATGAACTAACATTCGGAGACCATCCGAACTCCATCTCTGCGACTGCCTGTTTGGGCGGAGGAAAGCGACGATCCATAAATGCGTGCTATGAACGTTCGCTGTACGCATTCCTCGTAGGTGGGATGCTTCGGAGTCGTGTCGGACGTTCCGTGACAAGATCGAGCTCATCAGTCAAGAAAGCTTCTTCATGAGTTTGGAAGGTGCTTGATTGAGTGAAATGTCTTAACCAGGCAGCATCGCCTATTCATAATGGCACTTTGCTATTATTAGAAATCGACCTGATCATAACAGACGTAGCAAGAGGTACTGTATGCATGGACATTCAGGAGCAGAAACGAGCAAGGTTAGTTGAGACCCTTGTACCTCGCAGCAAAAGGTCTCTCACTTTGCTGGTAGACAACAGCGGGTAAAATGAATGCATCACCCAGAGCCGCTGCGTATTACAGGAGTGACAGATGAAGTCGTTCCGACAGTAAAGAGTTAGCAAAATGGAATGATAGGTGCTTTGAATGATGGAGGAGAGTGACTTTGAGTGAAGGAGATCGAAAATGTTTTTGGCCCCCACTTCAGGCCTCCCACTGCCCCTCAGTCAATGCTGACTGCAGTTCCATTTCACACTCATTCCCTCACTATCAATTCTTGAGGAGACTTGGCTTATGAGTCCCAATTTCAATATACATCAATATTAAGATTCCTTTCGAGCAAGAAAGATGTCTCTCAGAGTCAGTGATGGCCATTCCAGGGGCAGATCCAAGTCCCCTGGCCGCAAAGATGAACGATCCAGATCGCGTGATGTCCGAGCCCCGAGCCCATCGGTCCAAGTGGTTATAAAGTCGGAGAAGTTGTCGTCGTCGAAGAAGAAGCATGATGACGACAGTGACTCGGACCGCAAATCAAGAAAGAAGAATTCTAAAAAGCGTTACAGCGACTCAGATAGCGAATCCGACAGCAGGTCCAAGCATAAGAAATCGTCCAAAAAGCATTACGATAGCGATAGCGAATCAGAAGCGAGATCGAGGAAAAAGCACGGGAAGAAGTACTCCAGTGAGAGCGAATCCGACGGTAGGGGAAAGCGGAGGCCCACGAAGAAATACTATGACGACGAAAGTGATTCGAGTTCGAGTTCCAGCGAAGAAAGCGATCGGAGATCGAAGCACAAGAGCTCCAAGTCGAAGCATGAGTCTCATAAAGAGTACCATTCATCGTCAAAACACAGCGACCATCGGGAGAGGCACGGAAGCTATGCATCCGAGCATTCAAGGCCAAAGGACAACAAGCGCCATTTGAGTAACAGTAGCGTGGAGGGGGACAAGGTGCTGATAATGCCAGGAGGGTTCAATGGAGCTCCGTCGCAGTATGTTTGCAGGTTATTCACCCTCCATTTGTCCACTCGACTGATCATGATCTTCCAGGTATGCTGTTGTAGCTCGACCAGAGGCTCACCGAAGCCATTCCGGACGATCAACAGAATACGCTGAGGTTGGCCAATATCAGTATGCAAGCACCGACAAAAAACTCTCCTATAGCGCGCAGCCGCAATATGATGCGATAGGTCGCCATGGCAGCTTGCAGCGTCCGCCTTCTCCACCAAAACTGCACCGCTTATCTGTATCGGGTGGGGCCTCGGGAGGGCTGTCTCTTGTCGCGCCAGGTGGAGGCGGACACCACAATCATGGAGGCCTACCCCCAGGAAGCCCTCTACTCGAAGCCTATCATGGCACATATCAGTCAATCTCGCCCATGCCATCCCCTCTAATGCTGGCCTCAAGGGATGACTCCGACCTCTCCGATCTCGAGCCCCTCGATGGAAACTCGTCGGACGATGATGGCATCGTTAGGACCAAGAAACGAGTCTCGTTCTATGACCCCGAACCCGATGCCCTTGCCCTCGCAGCAGCGCTCAAACACACCACGCCCAATTCCAAACCCGTCATCAAGATTCTCCCCCACCTGTCTGATGACCATGTTCTGATGCTACGGACTGAATACAAAAAACATATGAAAGCCCAAGGCAAAGGCGTCAACATCGCAAAACACATCAAGATGAAAGTACCTGGAAACCTAGGTAAGGCTGCATACGCCGTCGCACTGGGTAGGTGGGAGAGTGAGGCGCACTGGGCCAACTTCTGGTACCAATCTAACAGCTCGCGGCGTGAGCTACTTATCGAAAGCCTGATGGGCCGTACGAACAGCGAGATTGTCAAGATCAAAGATGCTTTCAGCGATCAGCGCTACAACAACAGTCTAGAGAAGTGCATGCAGACCGAGCTCAAGAAGGACAAATTCCGGAATGCGGTCCTCCTCGCATTGGAAGAAGGCCGTATGTCCGAGAACCAAAAGTTGGATATCGGGCTTGTACGTAGGGATACAGAAAATCTCTACAAGGCTCTAATAGCAAAGGAGGGGGGCGAGACAGCTATGATCAACATTATTGTCGTACGGAGCGATAAACATCTCGCAGAAGTGCTCCGATTCTTCGAGGCGCAGTATCGGAAGAATTTTGCAAGGGAAATGATTCTGAGGTCTAAGAATCTTGTTGTACGTGTCTCTTTTCCCGTTCTTCCCTTGTTCCCTTCGCTTTCCCATCTCTGCCCTGGCCATACCCACCTAACCTTCTTCTTCCCATATGATAGGGCGAAACCCTTGCCCACATTCTCAATGGCGTTCTCAACCGCCCCGTCCGTGACGCCCTCCTACTACACCAAGCGCTCGCGGAAACCTCCAAAGATAAAACAGACCTACTTGTGAGCCGGCTTGTGCGCTTTCATTGGGAGCCTAGGCACCTCGAGAGAATCAAGGTAGCGTATCGGAACAAGTATGGTGAGAGGTTAGAGGAGGCCGTGAAGGAAGGGACAAAAGGGGAATTTGGGGAGTTTATGAGGGAGCTGTGCCGGGTGGCCGACTAGGTGATGGATAACGGTCATGGTCAAGAAGGGGGGTAAGAGGGGGCAAATATGGGAGTGCTGTACGAGAGTGCGGAAAATTGATCATGACCAACCGAATGAGATGATATATGGAGTACGCACTAATCTTTGAAGGATACGCAGAAGTAAAGAAGTCTCATGAGCAACCTCGAAACATGTGAAAGAAGGCTGTATCGTCTCACCGCCGTCCACCGTGCTTGCCTCATTCAAGAGCTCCAACCCCTCCCTCGTAATTCCGTACTCCAACCTTCCTATTTACGCAAACTAGTCACCAAACCATTTAGCTTCCCGGCCCCATCGCCCCATCCCGTGCCTAGAAAATGCTTGAAATTTTTTTCTTGGATGCGGGGAGAAACAGCCGGTGAAATTTTGATTGCAGCGGTCGAGAGAAATGAAGAACACACCCAACTTGACGGAGCCATGGACGGCATAAGCGAAGTACCGAGTAACCCAACCCGCAATGAGATGTAGCTAACGAACCACCATTTTCAATACAACTCAGCAGGTGCTAGCAGTAGCAAGGACCTGGACTGGGAGACTACGCCAGAGGCACCACACCAGAGGTACTTAATGGTGGGAAAAATACGAAAGGAAGAAGACGCTACAATGGCGGCCTGTGGGGTCAAGTATAATCACGACTTTACCGGACTGCGTATTGTGTAACCTGCCTTCCTACGACCCTCTGCCCCCTGCATTTACTGCTTTTCACTGTCCCCGCTCTGGCCCGCCCCGAGCCTCTTCAGCCTGCCTCTCACCAACCTCACCCCACCATGCATCAAAATGTAAGAGAACCGTGCACTCCTTAAATCCAGAACACCGGAAGCAAGAAGCCACCAAATCTTCCGCTAGGCCGCGTCGGGCCCTTATCATCGATCCGGTGGGAGGCACAGCAAAGCGCTGGCGGGGACGGCAAGACTAGCCACGCCATTGCGAGATCAACGTCGAATACAAGGATGCTCGAAGTGCTGCTAACAGGATTGTTGAAACATTACGCGCTCCACCAAGATCCATGCCTTGAAACCCTGAAATCCCAGCGCAGGTTTCGCGACTTGCGCCCAGCCCAAAAGGCATGTCGCCAACTTCCAACAGCGTCTCAGTCTATTCAACATGCCCATTTCTGGTTCACCATGTCATTTCCACCGTATTTTCAATCCAAAACATTTTTACAAGCACCAATCCAAGGTAAGTACTCATTTTGATGCGAGATTGGGTTCAAATGAAAAGGAATGGGTGATCCAAATCCTCCCGCCCTCTATTTATTTCCTGAATACGTGTCCCCAGTTAGGATTTGCGCTTTACAAGACCACTTCCATTTACAAGCCTCATTCTCAAGCTCAATTCATATGCAGCTTTCTCAATGGACAATGCACCTGCTAGCATCCAATTCTGCAACTAGAAAACGCACCATCCACCCGTTCCTGCATCTTTCTCATGCACTAGAACGCAAGTGTTCGGCTCGTCGGTCCTTACCTTCCCCCTTCTGAGCTCCCCTCCCCAGCAAATCCGGACTCAAGCTGTTGAATCATATCGACCCAATTTGGTACAGAGTACCTTTTTTCGTTTCTCATAGTAAAAGATTGGCCAACCATTGGGTCCACTAAATCCCATGTCTCCCCACCCCATCCCGCCCTAGTTCTTCGAACCATACAAATATCTTCCTTCCCTGCGCCTGTCTCACCTCCTGTCCCTCGACTACTCCACCTATTACCATCGACCGCCGTGCCAAGTCCTTACCTCGTGTATCTGGCCGTTCTGAATATCAAACGAATCCAATCACCAATCTACATCATAATGGTCGCCAAATCTTTAGCCCTCGTGCTCCTCTTCCTCCTCACCAGCCTCATCACCGCCTGCGACTGCGATCACAAATGCCAGGACAACTGCATAAAAAACGACCGACAAGCCAACCAGATCGCCCAGCGCTGGCTCAACGCCTTCGCCACCGGCGGCATCGACACCCTCCCTCAAGCCGTCACAAACGACATCCACATCTATGACGAAGGCGCCACGAACGGCTCCATCACGCCCGAAACAACCAACATCAACGATCTGCGCACCATAATCGCAGCCGGCCCCTACGGCGGCAACGGCGTCACGGACGTCACCTACAACGTCGTCTTCACCTTCCACAACTGCGACCACATCGCGCTGCGCTGGCAGCAAAACGTCATCACGACGGACATGATCGGATACGGGAGCACATTGCCTGCAGGGAAGAAGGTCAATTTCAGGGGCACGGATCTTTTGACCATTGATCTGGCGAGCAAGAAAGTCATGAACGCGACGACGAGTAGCGATCTGCTCAATTACTATCGCGCGCTGGGTTATAACTTGGGGGTTTGGAACGCGACGGCGGATACGTTCTTTGGGAGCTAGGGCTGCTCTGGACTTTATCGATGTTTGTTGCATGATCTCTCCGAAATGGAGAAAGCAGACGATTACGGGGGGTCTGGCTAGGATCCAGGGTGGGTGGTTGGATCGTGGGAGGGGACGGGAAGGGTGCAAAAAAGAGACGATGGGGTCTGTGGGGTGTTTACTGTTTCTCTGAACATATTCGCAAGGATTTTTGATGCATGGGGGAGTGGGATAGAATTAGAAAAGCCGGGAGAGAGCCGCACTCCTCGGGCAGCGCACCCACCTCCGTAGGTACGACCTCAACGAGTCAATGCCAACGAATTATCGGCAAACAAACTCAATGCCCTCCATCCCCTTCTAATCCCACCCCCCCCTAATAACCGGCCTCGCAGGATCCCACGGCCCGCTCACCACATTCTTATACCGCTGCAACCCAATCAACCACCAACTGCACCCCCCCATCCCCACCACGCTCCCAACCCCCCACACCACCGCCCCCCCCACCGCCCCCTTCCACCCCCCCTCCAAAAACCCCCGCCCGCTCACCACCAATCCCAACCCCGCCCCCGCCCCCACAACCAACCACACCGTCAGCAGCAAATGCCCCTGCCAGGACACATGTCTCAAATGCCTCCTGAACACCGGAAACAGCCCAAACACCTCGATACTAAACAGCGTCAGACTAAAAACATGCGTCGTGCTCGGCAATCTGCTAGCCAAAACCGTGGAGGCCATGAGTGCTGCGTTGGTGCTCAAAGAAGCCGGGAAGCGGGGGGGGGGGAGGCCGGGGC
>JAABUQ010003841.1_pt1 | contig 26646 bp, 26 predicted proteins | sample 5560001 | NCBI WGS metagenome assembly JAABUQ01 (sample SAMN10711888, study PRJNA513371) | rock metagenome | isolation source: Antarctica rocks | place: Antarctica: Victoria Land, Finger Mt nord | collected 2015-12-18 | reverse complement strand
ACAGAGTATCCCAAACTCCATCTCCTATTCGGAGACAGGCTCCCACTGGATGTAGCCCCCCGGACGGCCATGCGGAACCATGCATGGTCATACATCATCCTGCTGATTTCGCTACAGCCTGTTGAATGCCGTACTGAGCGCGAACGGGCTGCCGTAGCCCACCTGCCGGGCCACCGCGGCAATGGTGGTGTCCGGCTCGCAGAGCAGGTCGGCGGCCAGCGCCAGACGCCAGTTGGTGACAAACGTCATCGGCGGCTCGCCCAGCACCTCGTTGAAGCGTCGGGCGAACGATGCCCGCGAGACGCCGACGTTGGCCGCCAGCTCGGCGATCGTCCACGAATGCGCGGGGTCGTTGTAGACGAGGCGAAGCGCTGGGCCGATTACCGGATCGGTGTCCGCCTGCCACCACGGCGGGGCATAGGCGCCGGCCTGGTGAACCAGGTGCGAAGGACGGCGATGAGGAGCAGGTCGAGGAGACGGTCGAGGACGACCTCTTGGCCCGGCTCATCTTTCACGATCTCCTGGGAAAGCAGCCGGACCAGGGGTGAGTCCCACGTCGTGGCCCTGACGACGACGACGGCGGGGAGGGCCAAGAGCAGCCGATTGCCCATCTCCCTGTCACCCTGGTAGGTCCCGGTGAGCAACACGGTGGCCCCATGGTCGCTGTTTCCCCACGTTCGCACGCCGAGTCGCATGGTAAGGGCAAGGTCGGCGCCCCCGAGCGTGGTGCAACGCTGCCCGGGATGGATGACCACGCTGGGAACGCTCGACGGGTCGTCGGCCACCACGTAGTGATCCGGGCCCCTGACGATGGCCACGTCTCCGGCCGCCATGCGGATCGCCGCCTCACCGTCGGCAATCACCCAGCCTTGACCGTCGACAACGGCCAGAAGCGACAGTGGAGCCCGGTCCTCGATGCGCAGGGCCCACGGCGGGTCCAGGACGCTTCGCAGGAGAAAGGCACCTCGGGCCCGGACCCCGCTGAGCAGGCCGACAATGGCGTCCACGGGGTAATCCTAGACGACTTCGTATGATTTTGGACGTTTGAGCTATGGATCGTCTTACCTCCCTCCGCTCGAATAAAATCATGAAAACCAACGTCCCGACCGACAACGATGCCGCCTTGCGGGCGGCGTGAAAAGCCATGTCCAGCCGATTCGTCCCGATCAAGGTGGCCGCCGCCATGGGCAGCGCCATTGTCGGCGGCGTCCTCTTCGCCTTTTCGACCTTCGTCTTGAAGGCCCTCGACCGGCTCCCCCCGTCCCAGAGCATCACCGCCATGCAGGCCATCAACAAGGCGGCACCCAACATCTGGTTCATGACCGTGCTGTTCGGAACCGCGCTGGCCTGCGTCACGCTGGCCGTCACCGCAGTGATCGATTGGAGAAAGCCGGGCGCCATCCACAGACTCGTCGGTGGTGTCCTCTACCTCCTCGCAGTGGCCATAACCGTCACGTACCACGTTCCTCACAACGACGCGCTGGCCACGGTTGACCCCGCCGGGATTGACGTCGCCCACCGCTGGGCGGCCTACCTGTCCGGCTGGACGGCCTGGAATCACGTCCGCGCCATCTCCTCGATCGCCGGAGCAACGATACTCACCCTGGGCCTGCGAGCCACCTAGGCATCGCCGGGGTCACCTCGGGCCGGCGCCGGCCACCGTGACCCCGTCGTCCGGCGCGCCGGTCCAGCGGGCGTAGCCGGTCTTCTCCAGGTCTTCGGGACCCCCGCTCTCCACAATTCGCCCCCGCCACAGCACGTGCACGCGGTCAGGGTGCAACTCTTTGAGCAGCCGGGTGTAGTGGGTGATGGCCAGGACCCCGAGGTCGCTCTCCCTGGTCGCCGCCTCCACGCGGCGCGACACCGCCCGCAGAGCGTCGACGTCGAGGCCCGAGTCAATCTCGTCGAGGATAGCGAATCGGGGCGCCAGGACGCCGAGTTGCACCGTCTCGTTGCGCTTGCGTTCCCCTCCGGAGAGGTCCACGTTGAGCGGCCGGGTGAGGAACCCCTCGTCGAAGCCCACCCGGGCGGCCTCTGCGAGGGTGAGGGCGGCCACCTCGGAGCGGTCCCGACCGGCGGCCACGAAGGCTTCGCCCAGGGTGTCGGCCAAGCTCACGCCCGGCACCTCGATGGGGTACTGCATGCCTAGGAACAGCCCGGCCTGGGCGCGTTCCCAAGTGGCCAGGCCCAGGAGGTCGGTGCCGTCGAGGTGAACCCGACCCCTGGTCACGGTGTAGCCCGGGCGCCCCATCAACACGTGGGAAAGGGTGCTCTTGCCGGACCCGTTGGGGCCCATGACGGCGTGGACCTCGCCGCTGCCAACCTCGAGATCAACTCCCTTGAGGATCTCCAACTTCCCCACCATGGCGGTCAGGTCCTCGATGACCAGCTTGCTCATGAAACCGTCACCACGACGTCTTCACCTTCCACCACTACCGGGTAGACGTCCACCGCGGTGGTGGCGGGAAGGGACTGCGGCTCGCCGTCCTCCAGGGAGAAGGCGCTGCCGTGCTTCCAGCATTCGATCACCAGATCCTCCTCGTCGATGTCGCCCTCGGAAAGGGAGACGTTTTCGTGGCTGCAGCGATCGGCGATGGCATAGACCTCGTCGCCCACGCGCACGATGCACACGGCTTTCGATGCGACCTCGATCCGCTTTGCGGTCCCAGGAGCGAGGTCTGCGAGGCGCAGGCGCACCGAGTCGCTCATCGGTTGCGGCGCGATCCGGCGGCCACCAGGCCCGCCTCGGCCTCCTCGGCGGCGTTGAGCTTGGCGGCCACGGCCCCCCGGAGCCACGCTCCGGTGCCCGCCACCGGCAGCGATGCCAGGATCTCGTCGAGGAACCCCAAGGCGATGAGCCGCTCGGCCACGTCGCTCGGCACCCCCCGGCTCTCCAGATAGAACCGCTGGTCGGCGGCCACGGGACCTACCGCCGAAGCGTGCGAGCAACGCACGTCGTTGTCCTCGATCTCGAGATTGGGGACCGATTCGGCATGGGCGCCCTCGTGGAGCACCAGGTTGCGGTTGGTCTGCAAGGCGTTGGTCCCCGCCGCGCCCTTCTCCACCCGGATGAGCCCGGTGTAGACCGATCGCGACCGGTTCGCTACCACCCCTTTGTAGACCAGATCCGACGACGCCCGGGGAGCCTGGTGATGCTGCACCGTTCGGAAATCGTGCATCTGGTGGCCTGCGCCGAAGTAGGCGGCCAGCAGTCGGGTGGTGCCACCGGGGCCGACGAGAGCCGAATCGGTGCGCAGGCGGGCGTAGTAGCCGCCCAGGGCGACCGCGGTCGAAGTCAAGGTGGCGGCGCGGCCGACCCGGCTGGCCTGCAGACCGATTTGCCAGGCGTCCTCGCCGAGCAGTTGGACGTGCACGTAGCGAAGGTTGGCGGCGTCGGCCACGTCGAGCTCGGTCACTGGCACGGTGAGGACGTCGGATCTCGCCGTGGTCGAGGCCATGATCTCGAGCACGGTCGCTTCTGCCTGCTCAGCGATCTGCACCACGGTTCTGGGGAATGTCGCCGCCCCCTCGCTGCCCGTCAGATGGACGATCACGATCGGGGTGCTCACCGCGGCACCGGCGGCACCGGCGGCGATGCGTATCAGCAGCGGGGAGGGGGCGAGAGCGGCGCTGAGCGTGGAAAATGCGTCGGGCTCCCCGCTGATGGTTCCGCTGATGTCGTCGCCGGTGACGCTCAGGTCGATGATCTCCACCCCGGCGGGAGGAGTCGGCGGCGACACCAGCCAGCCGTCGATGGTGACGACACTGGCGCCCGCCTCGGCCAGCAACTCGGTGACCTGGACCGGAAGCTCCACGGGAGCGGAGGGCGCCGCGACCGGGTGGTAGCGGTTGAGGTCGAGTTCGCCGACCCGGGAGTATCGCCACTCCTCGGCGCTGTCGGTGGGTAGGTCGGCGGCCTCGAATCGGTCAATGGCGGACCGGCGGCGGGCACTCAACGGAACCGGCCCGGGAAGGGCGGCAGCGGCATAGGCGGTGAATGCGGGCAGGACGAACTCCAGTGGTCGGCGGCGAGTTGCTGGACCAGTTCGTCAGTCTACGAGTGCCTCGTTGCTGGCGGCCAAACCCACCAACGGCTGCTCCTGGCCCACCTCGCTCGATCCTCGGGCCAGCGGGGTCCGGGCTACTCCTTGGGTGGCTCAAGGACGACGCGGCTGTGGTCCTTCGGGTCGTAGCGGACCGGGATGGTCCCCCCGACCTTGACCGCGGACCGGGCGGCGGGCGACTGGAAAGCCGTGCGGGTCGTCACCTCGAAGGCATCGCCGTCCTCGGGGGTGATGGCCAGCACCAAGCGGCTGCGCGTCACCGGTCCGACGGTACGCTCGTCGACCACCGACACCACCTTTGCGGTGGTCGCCGTGCCCCGGCGCAACAGCTCGGGACCCTTCGACTGGGGCTCTGCAGGCTTGGCCGGCGCAGGCGGAGGTGGGGTCGTTGCCGCCGGCTGGGGTCGCCGCTCACGTGTCCGCCGGGGGGACGGGGGCTGGGGGCGAGGCCGACCCTGCGTGGGCCCCACGGGGCGCTGGGTCTGCATGGCCAGACTCAGGCCGGCCACGGCGATCACCAGAACGACAGCAAGAGCGACCGCGGCGGTCATGAGCGGATGCTACCCGGCGGGCGGGCGGTGCCGGGAACCGCTTCGGCGGGGTGGACCAGGGCCTGGTTCAACGGCGCCACGGCCGCTGGCGGCGAAGCTTCTGCCACCACGGCTGGCGAGCGGCGGCCACCGCCTCCTCGCGGCGGCGACGGGTCTCCTCGGCCATGATCTCCGAGCCGGCGGCGTTGATCACCTCGTCGGCCTGGCCGAGCACCTCGGCCGCACCCAGGCCGAAGTCCGCGTCCTCGGCGGAGCCGGCCCCGCCGAGGAGGTCGGCCCGGACGAAGCCGGCATCTCCCACCCGCTTGGTGTAGCGGGGGCAGTGCTCGGGACAGCGCCATGGTGCCTCGGGTGCCATGTCCAGGGCGCAGAACCGGGCCACATCGCCCGAGCGATATGTACGCGTCTGGAAATACTTGCAGTCATCCCGCATCGGCACGGCCCCATCGTGCCACTCAAGGGCGCCCAACGGAGCAAAAAACTCTCCGACGAGCGGTGACCGCCCGTCGTCGACATCAGCCGATCGAACCTTCCATTTGCAGCTCGATGAGCCTGCTCCACTCCACTGCGTACTCCATGGGCAAGGTCCGCGTCACCGGCTCGATAAACCCGTTGACGATCATGCTCATGGCCTGCTGCTCGGAGAGGCCCCGGCTCATGAGGTAGAAGAGCTGGTCGTCACCGACCTTCGAGACCGTGGCCTCGTGGCCCACCTGGGCGTCCTGCTCGCCAACCTCGATGTAGGGGTAGGTGTCGCTGCGCGACTGGTCGTCGAGCAACAAGGCGTCACAGCGAACGAAGCTCTTGGACTTGTGTGCCCCTGGCTCGAAGCGCACCTTGCCCCGGTAGGAGGTGCGGCCACCGTCCTTTGAGATCGACTTGGAGATGATCGTCGAGGACGTCTCGGGGGCGGCATGGACCATCTTGGCCCCGGCGTCTTGATGCTGCCCGGCTCCGGCATAGGCCACGGAGAGGACCTCGCCCGACGCCTTGGGACCCATGAGGTACACCGCGGGGTACTTCATGGTCAGGCGGCTGCCGATGTTGCCGTCGATCCATTCCATGTGGGCCTCGGCGTCGCAACGGGCCCGCTTGGTGACCAGGTTGTAGACGTTGTTCGACCAGTTCTGGATGGTGGTGTAGGTCACCCGGCTCGAAGGCTTGCAGATGATCTCCACGACAGCGGAGTGCAGCGAGTCGGAGGTGTAGACGGGGGCCGAGCAACCCTCGATGTAGTGCACCTGGGCGCCCTCGTCGGCGATGATCAGGGTCCGCTCGAACTGGCCCATGTTTTCCGAGTTGATCCGGAAGTAGGCCTGCAGGGGCATGTCGACCTTCACCCCGGGTGGGACATAGATGAAGCTGCCGCCCGACCAGCTTGCCGTGTTGAGGGCCGCGAACTTGTTGTCGTTGGCCGGGATGACCTTTCCGAAGTACTGCTTGACCAGGTCGGGATACTCCCGCATGGCGGTGTCCATGTCACAGAACAGGACCCCTTGAGCCTCGAGGTCATCACGGTTTTTGTGGTACACGACCTCCGATTCGTACTGGGCGGTCACCCCGGCGAGGTACTTGCGCTCAGCTTCGGGGATCCCCAGCTTGTCGTAGGTGGCCTTGACCGACTCCGGCAGCTGGTCCCAGGCGCTGACCTGCTTGTCGATGGGCTTGATGTAGTAGTAGATGTCGTTGAAGTCGATCCCCGACGTGTCGCCGCCCCACGTCGGCATGGGCCGGCGTTCGAAGTAACGGAGCGCCTTGATGCGCTTCTCGGTCATCCAGTCCGGCTCGCCCTTCATCCAGGACATCTCCCGCACGGTCGCCTCGGAGATACCCTTCTTCGGCTTGTAGACGTAGTAGTCCTCGGTGTCGGCCCATCCGAGCTTGTACTTGCCGAGATCGAGTTCGGTTGTCGCCATGAGCGCTGTACCTCCACTTGGGGGAGCCCCGTCGAGGGACCATGCGATTCCGACGAGGTATTTCTCCTTCGTCGATAGTAACAACCCCAGGCCCATTCGGGGACACAATCCCCTCGATCGAGTGTCCGGGCGTCGGGCGCCGCTACGCCGCTACGAGCGCCGGCGCTCGACCTCGCTCGGCGACGGGGCCGGCTTGCGGAGCCGGCCCGCGCTGGCCAACACGGCGATGAGCATCACGATTCCGGTGATGAGCACGACGTACTTGGTCTCTGGGGGATCGACCAACAGGCTGGTGCCGATCACGATCAGGCACACCACGATGGCAAAGAGAAAATCGAGCGGGGCCTTCTTTGCTGCGGTCGGCATGGTCGTGGATCGTAGCGCCGGCCCCGCTCGGCTACGACTTGGCCAGCTCGGCCAACTCTCCGATCAGCCCGGCCGCGCTCTGCCCTCCGGTAGCGACGGGGGTCACCTGCAGGTGCGTGACCCCGGCCTGGCGCATGGCCTCGATCCGCTCGGCCACATAGGACCTGGGCCCGACCAGGGACGTGAGCTCGAGCAGCGGGGAGGGTACCTTGGACTCGGCCTCCCTCCTGTGACCGGCGAGATAGAGCTCCTGGATCTCCTCGGCTTCCTTCTCGTAGCCGTAGCGCTGGACCAAGGCGTTGTAGAAGTTCCTGCCCTTCGCCCCCATACCCCCGACGTAGAGGGCGATCATGGGTCGGGCCAGCTCGCGCAGGCCCACGATGTCGGCGCCCTCACCGATGGCCAGGATCGTCCCTGCGGCGACCTGCAGGGGTCCCAGGGCGGCGCTGCGCTTGGCCAACCCCACCGCCAGGGCGTCACCCCAGATCTCCCTGGCCCGCTCCGGAATGAACAGCATGGGCAGCCAACCGTCGGCTACCTCGGCGGTCAGGGCGACGTTCCTCTCCCCGAGCGCGGCCACCCAGACGGGGATGGTGGGGCGCAGGGGATGGGCGATGATCTTGAGGGCCTTGCCCCCGCCGGTGCCCATGTCCGCCGCCAGGGGCACCCGGTAGTGAGGGCCGGCGTGGTCCAGAGGCTTCTCCCGGGCCCACACCTGGCGACAGATCTCGATGATCTCGCGCGTCCGGGCCACCGGGGCGTCGTAGCGCACGCCATGCCAACCCTCCACCACCTGGGGTCCCGACGCCCCCAGGCCGAGTTGGAACCGACCGTTGGAGAGGGCATCGACACCCGCGGCGGTCATGGCGATGAGCGTCGGGGTCCGGGTGTAGATCGGCAGGATCCCCGAGCCGATCTGAACACGTTCGGTCAACGCAGCCAGGTAGCCCATCATGGAAGGACCGTCGAACCCGTAGGCCTCGGCGACCCATACCAGGTCGAGGCCGGCGTGTTCCATCTCGGCAACCTCTCGGGCCGACGCCTGGAAGTCGGCGTCGTACCTCAAGGTGGTGCTGATCCGCAGGGCTACGCCTGCGTGACGAACGCCGCTTGGGCGATCGGGCTTTCGGCACTCTTCCCGAGGCGGGGACTGGCGCACATCGGCTCGGGGCCATTGTGCCCGCCGGCACGATTCCTCGCCATGGTCCCATCTTCCCAGATCCTGGCGTCGCCGTGGGTTAGAGTTGGCCAGCCGACGGGCCAATCCCGTCGAGAAAATGGGGTGACGGAATCGTGTCTCTGGCCAACGACGATCTGCAGCTCAGGGGAACCAAGGTCCAGGTCAAACTGGCCCTCGTACGGGCTATCGCCAAGCGGGCGGCGGGCGCCACCGAGGTCGAGCACTGCCAGGCTCTCCTGGACCTGGCTCGTGCCTTCGTGTTCATTCCGGTTCCGGGCGAGCTACCGGACTTCGTCGACAGCAGCGGTGCGCCGATGACGCCCGCCACCATGCCAGCCGCCGGCGGTGGGGGTGGCCACAGCCACGGGTCGCCTGCGCCCAGCGCCCATGGTGGAGCGCACGCGTCGGCGCCCGGTGTCCCTCCCCTGCCCAGCGCCCTCGAGGACCGGTTGGACGAGATCATGGAGGAGCCTGACGCCGACGATCCGGCGAAACCGGCTCCGGCACCGGCGCCCACGCCGATCACCCCCGAGCAGATCAAGCTCGAGGACGAGTTGGAAGAGGCACGGATCGCGCTGGTCGACGCCTTGGCCGAGGCCGCTCGTCGGCCCATCGAACACAGCGGTTGCATCGTGCGACTGGCCGAGGCCCTCAACGTCTTGCCCAAGCCGAAGGTGCCGGGCATGGGCGGCCACGCTCATGCTCCGGGCCATTCTCATGGCGCCCCTCCGGCTCCGGCGCCGCCGCGGCTTCCGGCGCCTTCACCGGCGCCCGGCCACTCCCACGGCCTGTAGCCCGACAGCTCGCAGCGCAGCATCGACCGGGTGAGGGGCTTCCATACGAGTCCTTTTCAGCTGCGCCACGGGCTACGGCCCGTTCCACAGCCAGATACCTCTGGCCCGGGCCCTGGGCGCCGCCGGCCACTCCGTGGCCTTTGCCACCGGGACTGATTTCTGTCCTTGGATAGCGCGGGTCGGATTCCTTGCGTTCCCGGTGGGCATGGCCGGAAGGGCCCTGCTCGACGAGACCGCCAGGCGCTTTCCCGCCTGGCCTTCGGATGTTCCACCCGAGGAGCTCCTTCGCTTCTATTTCACCCATACGGCCACCCAGGTGGCGGCCCCGTCCACGCTGGTCGACCTCATGGCCGTGGTTCGTAGTTGGCGACCCGACGTCGTCGTCCACGACCCCGCCGAATTTGCCGGGCCGATCGCTGCCGCCTGGGCGGGCATCCCCGGCGTCAACCACGGCTGGGGGCCGCTGCTGCCGCTCGAGGAATACCACCTGGCCGGTGAGGTGGTGGCGCCGCTTTGGAAGCGGATCGGCGTCGAGCCCGCCACGCCGGGGGGCATGTTCGATCACCTCTACATTGACATCTGTCCGCCTGGCCTGCAGACCGCCGATGTCGGCGACCTCGACGCCCGCCAGGCCTTACGACCCCTACCGGTGCACCTGCGACTAGGTCGCCATCCCCACGGGGTTGGACCCCTGCCCCCGTGGGTCCAGCACCTGGACGCGTTGCCTCTCGTATACGCCACCTTGGGCACGGTGTTCAACAACACGCCCGGCCTTTTTGCCACCATCGCCGAGGGGCTTGGAGACCTCGAGGTGAACGCGGTGTTGGCCGTCGGCCTTGACGGCGATCCCGCTGCGGTGGCGGGCCCACCGACGAGGATCCACATCGAAGGCTACGTACCCCAGTCGCTCGTGCTGCCCCGCTGCCACGTGGTCATCTGCCACGGGGGGGCGGGGACCATCCTGGCGGCCATGGGCGCCGGCGTTCCGGTCCTCTGCCTGCCCGTGGGCCTCGATCAGTTTCACAACGCCAGGCGCTGCGAGGCCGCCGGGGTGGGACGGTGGCTGGCTCGATCCGAGGTCGGACCAGCAGCCATCCGCCGAGAGATCCGTATCCTCCTGGGAGAGCCAAGCTACCGACTCCGGGCCCGAGACCTCCAAGGTGAGGTCCGGGCCATGCCCAACGCCGACGAGGTCGTCGCTCGCCTGCAAGGACTGATCTCAGCGGCGGGATGACGGCTTGGCGAACAACTCCTCGGCCATCACCCGAGCCAGATCCCGGTCGGCGACCCGGGCCGGGTCGCCCACGAACACCGCCAGGCGCCCACCGCCGTCGGCGGCGCCCGGGGAGTCACCCGGAGGCATCGTCGCATCCGGCGCCACCCCGCCGGCCGGCTCGGTCGGGGTGGTGACCGCGACCAGAGCCACTGCGGCCTGGGCGGGAGACGCCACCAGCACGGTCCGACCTCCCTGGCGAAGGACGGCCAGGGCCGAGGTGAGCTCCCTCGACACCGTCTCCGGCGACTGGTACGGCGCGGTGGAGGGATCGGGCGCCTGGTGCATCGCCGGACCAGCGTAGGCCGGTCGCCTGACCCATTCCGGCGGCGCCCACGGCCGCGAGCCCGGGGGGAGCGCCGACACAGATGAGACATCCAGGCCCCGACGCGTGCCAGGCTCGGAGCATGAACGCCGGCAACCCTCCTCTCCCCCATCCTCCTGTCGCGCCCCGCCAGCCCCATATCCATGCCGCGCACGGCGACAAACGGATCGACGACTGGTACTGGCTCAACGATCGCCAGAACCCTGAGGTCATCGCCTACCTGGAAGCGGAGAACGCCTATACCAGCGCCGTCTTGGCCCCCACCGCGGATCTCCAAGAAGCGCTGTTCGAGGAGATTCGCAACCGGGTGGTGGAGACCGACGCGTCTGCGCCCTCGCCCCACGGACCGTGGTGGTACTGGTCGCGCACCGCGGAAGGTAGGCAGTACCGGACCTACGCCAGGCTGAGCGACCCGGGACGCCAACTCGGCGCCGCCGAGCTGGCCGAGCAGGTACGACGCGGTGACATCGACGGTGAGGAGACTCTTCTCGACGAGAACGACCTGGCCGAAGGCGCCGAGTACTTCGCCCTCGGCGTATTCGACATCAGTCCCGACCACTCGATCCTGGCCTACGCCACCGACACCGACGGCTCGGAGCGCTACCGGCTGCGGTTCCGGGACCTGGCGGGAGGCCAGGACCTGGCCGATGAGGTCGCCGACGTCACCTACGGTTCGGCGTGGGCCGGAGACAACCTGACCTTTTTCTACGTCCGACCCGATGATGCCATGCGACCATGGCAGGTCTGGCGCCACGTTGTGGGTACGGCGACGAGCGACGACATACTGGTGCACTCCGAGCCCGACGAGCGATTCTTCGTCTCTGTGGGCCTGACCCGATCGGAGCGGTTCGTGGTCATCGGCGCCCAGTCGAAGATGACCTCTGAGGCCCTGGCCATCGACGCCTCCTCTCCCTCGACACCACCGCGGGTGATCCTGCCCCGCCGCCAGGGAGTGGAATACGACGTTGAACACGGCCAGTGGGCCGGGGCCGGCGACGTCTGGTTGGTGCGGACCAACGCCCCCGGGCCCGGGGGGGAACCGGCGACCAACTTCGCGCTGTGCCGCCTCGATGCCGCGGGGGGCGACTGGGAGGATCTGATCTTCGTCATCGACCACCGGCCGGAGGTCAAGCTGGAGGCGGTCGAGGCGTTCCGCTCCCATCTCATCGTGGCCGAGCGCTCCGCCGGCATCGAGCAGCTCCGGGTCATTCCCCTGGGCGATGACGGGCCGGCGACCGACCACGGATGGCTCATCGACCAGCCCGATCCGGTCTTCAGCCTGGGCGGCGGGCTCAACGCCGAATGGGACAGCGACCGGTTCCGCTTCGGCTACACGTCCCTGACCACGCCCCTGTCGAGCATCGACTACCACGTCGACCAACGACTCCGGGAGGTGATCCGAGTCCAGCCCGTAGAGGGCGGCTACCGCGTCGAGGACTACCGCAGCGAGCGGATCTGGGCGACCGCCCCCGACGGCACCGAGATCCCGATCTCGCTGGTGGCCCGGGCCGACGCCCCCATCGACGGCACGGCGCCGTGCCTGCTCTACGGCTACGGCTCCTATGAGATCACCATCGACCCGACGTTCTCCGCACTGCGGGTCAACCTTCTTGAGCGGGACTTCACCTTCGCCATCGCCCACATCCGAGGCGGCGGCGAGCTGGGCCGCGGCTGGTACGAGCAGGGACGCCTGGAGCACAAGGCGAACACGTTCTCGGACTTCATCGCCTGCGCCGAACACCTGGTGGCCAGCGGTTGGTCGGCTCCCGATCGCCTCGTCATCCGGGGCGGAAGCGCCGGCGGTCTGCTGATGGGGGCGGTGGCCAACAAACGCCCCGAGCTGTTCCGGGCCGTGGTGGCCGAGGTGCCCTTCGTGGACGTGGTCACCACCATGTCCGACACCTCCCTGCCTCTCACCGTCACCGAGTGGGAGGAATGGGGAAATCCGGTGGACGACGCCCAGGCCTACCAGGCAATGAAGGCCTACTCGCCCTATGACAACGTCTCCGCACGGGATTACCCAGCCATGTACGTCACCGGTGGGCTCAACGATCCCCGAGTCGGGTATTGGGAGCCAGCCAAGTGGGTGGCCAAGTTGCGAAGTGAGCGGACCAACGAGGCCGTGTTGATCCTGCGCACCGAGATGGGTGCGGGCCACCAGGGGGCCTCGGGCCGCTACGACGCCTGGCGAGACGAAGCCCGGGTCCAGGCCTTCGTCCTCAGCCAGGTCGGCATCTCCACCTAGGCTGGCGGGCGCATGTTCTTCCTCGTTCCGCGGGTGACGGTTGTCCTGCTGGTCGTCTTCCTGGCCCTTCTGGGCATCCGGGCCCTACGGCGGCGAAGCTTCCTCAGCCGCCCCCCGCCGCTGGCCCGGATCGCCGCCAGCCTGGGCCGGCGCCACGGGGTCGCCCGGGGGCGCCGATCGGCCAGAACCACCGGCACCGCCCAGGCCACGGCCGCTCATCGGACCTCTCAGAGATCGAGATGGAGGCCTTCGTAGGCCACGATGACCTCGGGGCCCCCCGGCCCTGACAGGCCCCTGGCCTCCACGGCGATGGCGTCAAGGTCGTCGTCGTCGTGTCCGGGGTCGTGATGGAACAGCACCAGGGTCTTGACGCCGGCCTGCTGGGCCACCGCTATGGCGTAGCCGATGGTGCCGTGGCCCCAATGGGACTTCTCCACGAACTCGTCGGGGGTGTACTGCGCGTCATGGATCAAAACGTCGGCACCTTCGGCGAGCTCAAGGACGCTGTCGGCCACCGATTTCAGATCGAGGGGGGCCTGGTGGTCACTGACGTAGGTCACCGTTGCCCCGTCCCACTCCACCCGGTAGCCAACGGTGGGCCCGGTATGGGGCACCGGCCGGACGCGGACCTTGGCGTTTCCGATGGCCAGGTCGGCCTCGTCATGATCGTGGAAGGCGAAGGTTCCCCGCAGGTCGCAGAGCCGAACGGGGAAGTAGGGGGGTCGCATGAAGTCCCCGAAGACCTCCTCCAACGACCCCTGGTCGTGCACCGGGCCGTAGATCTCCAGGTGGGCCCCGGATCGGTCCGCCGGCGCGAAGAAGGGGAGGCCCTGCACGTGGTCCCAATGGATGTGGGTGACCAGAGCCGTGCCCCGGAACGAACCGTCGAGGGGCTGGGTAGTCCCGAACGCGCGCAGGCCGGTGCCCAGGTCGAAGAGGATGGGATCCTCGTCGGGGACCCGCAGCACGACGCAAGCCGTGTTGCCTCCGTATCGCTGATTCTCGATCGAAGGGCAGGGGCACGATCCCCGCACTCCGTAGAAATCGATCTGCACACGCCCCTCTCTTCGGCCCCAGAAAGCTACCCGAGTGCAACGGCCTGGAGTGCCTCTGTGACCCATGCGACACCATCAACCACTTCTAGAGACAGTCAGACCACTTCGAGCGGTAACTCCCTGTTCATGGGACCGCGTCCAGCCAGATGGAGGACACCGTGGTCGCCGTCGCTGGCCAGGCCATCGCCCACCAGGGTGGCCGCCACCCGGACGGCCCGCGCCGGGTCGTCGGGCCACCCGGCGGCGGCGGCCAGTTCCTCCGGTCCGACTGGACCGTTCACCAAAGCGGCCACCAACCGGCCCCGGCCCTGGCGGTCCGAGCCCGCAAAACGGCTCTGTGCTCCCGACACTCCGGCGCTGCGCAGGGCTGGGTCGGGCGACGGCCGCCCGGCGCGGTGCCACCGACAGCCGCCCGGGCCGGCCAGTGGGCAGCGGTCGCAGGCCGGACGCCGAGCGATGCACACCGTGGCCCCCAGATCAAGCATGGCCGAGTTCCAGACCCACGCCTTCCCCCTGGGTACCGAGGCGTCGGCCAGCCGCTGGGCCTGACCTGGGCTCAGCCGCCGGCCGGCGAACGCCCGGGCCAGGACACGGGCGGCATTGGTATCGAGCACACCGACGGGCTGGTCGAAGGCAAAGCTCAACACGGCGCGCGCCGTATAGGCACCCACTCCCGGTAGGCCCAGCAGGGTCTGGAGATCGCCGGGAACCTGGCCACCGTGGTCGACCACGATGGCCCGAGCGCAGGCGTGAAGGCGCACCGCACGGCGGTTGTAGCCAAGCCCCTGCCAGGCATCGATGACGTCACCCACCCTGGCCCCGGCCAGGGCCTCAGGATCCGGCCAGCGAGTCAGGAATACCGCGAAGGGTCCCACCACCCGCGCCACCTGGGTCTGTTGCAACATGGTCTCACTGACCAGAATCGCCCACGGGTCGCGGGTGCGCCGCCAGGGCAGGTCCCGCAGGGTCTGCCCGGACCAGGCCAGGAGGGCGACGGCAGGGGCGACCAGCATGGTGGCTCCAGCATGGTGGCTCCAGCACGCTTCGATGCCGGCTTTGCCCCGGCCGCAGCGCTACTTCTTCTCGGCGCCGTAGCCTTGCGTTATGGACCTGCGCGACCGCTGGGCAGCGGTGGTGGCCCGGGCGAACGGTGACGTTGCCCTGGATGAGGCGGCCATGATCATTGCCGCCCACATCGACCCCGGCGTCGACATCGACGCCGAGCTGGCCCGCCTCGACGCCGTGGCCGGCGAATGTTCCGGCCAGGACCTGGAATCGCTCGGCGAGCTGTTGTTCGTGCGTCTCGGCCTGCGCGGCGACACCAGAACCTACGACGACCCCAGCAACTCGTCGCTTCCCCGAGTCTTCGACCGCGGCGTGGGCATCCCCTTGTCGCTCTCCGTGCTCATGATTGAGATCGGCCGCCGGGTGGGCCTGGGCCTGGAGGGGGTGGGTATGCCCGGTCATTTCCTGGTGCGCCAGGTGGCGACCCTCGATGGGGACCGGCCCGAGGTCCTGGTGGATCCCTTTGGCGCCGGTCGAAAGCTCGACGTCGAGGACTGCCGAGCGCTGTTCATGTCCATCCAGGGTTCCGACCGGGGCTGGAGCCCCGATCTTCTGGCGGCCACGCCGTCGATGGCCATCGTGGTCCGCATGCTGGCCAACCTGACCGGTAGCTATACCCGTCGCAATGACCTGGGCGGGCGCCGCTGGGTGGCTGAACTACGCTCCGTGCTGCCGGAACGATCGGCCAACCATCGCCTGATCGTTGCCTCCGAACTGGCCCAGACCGGAGCGTTCGACGCCGCCGCGGCCATCATCGACGACGCCGCCGACCGGTTGGGTGGCCCGGGGGGCGACACGCCCGGAGTGGCCCGCCTCCGGGCTCAGGCCCGAGGCGTACGAGCCCGCCTCAATTGAATGACGCGACGGCATGACGGACCGGGCCCCTTGCCGGTTGGCGGACTGGCATGCTCGAACGACCATGGTTGATCTCGAGCTACGCAACGACGTGTACCGTCGCCCGCTGGCCACCGCCCTCGACCGCCTGGGCATCGAGGCCGGCTGGCGCTGCGCCGACGTCGGCGCCGGGGGCGGTGACGTGACCGTCGCCCTGGCTCGCATCGTCGGTGCCGAGGGCCGGGTCTATGCCGTCGATCGTGACCCCGCCCGGCGCGACGAGGTGGCGCGCGCCGCAGCCGATGCGGCCCAGGCTCAGGTGGTGGCCATCACCCAGGCCGGTGAGGAGCTGAACCTGCCCGAGCCGCTGGACCTGGTCTACGGGCGCTTTCTCCTTCTCCATGTCCACGATCCGCTGACCGTGGTCATCCGCATGGCGGGCGCCGCCCGCCCCGGCTCGTGGGTGGTGATCCAAGAGCCGATCACCTCGGCCGGACGCATCGACGGGAGGTCATTCTCCTTCCCTGAAGCGGAGCATCCCGACATCGGTGCCCTGCTTCCGGCGCTGGTCCTCGACGCCGGCCTCGAACTGGTCGACGCCTGGGCCGAGGCTCCCGCCGGCGCCGGACCAGGACCGCTCGCTGACTATCTCGAGGCCCTCACCGGGGTGCACCCCGGCGCCGATGCCATCGTCCTGCCCCCGCTGGTGACCGTGGTGGCCCGCCGAGCGGTGTAGGCCGGACACCAATGGCCCCGGACGGGTCCACGCCGCCGTCACGGCCCGGGCGGCGGGTCTGGGGCCTTCGCTGAGCCACCAGGGGGCGGGTCGCCCAGGATCGTCCGGGCCGCCGGGGCCCGGGGAGCACCGGTCGGATTCGAGAGAGGCGGCGACGGTCCGGTGGCTCCGCCGAACACGGAGAGGTCTTCGAGGGACTTCTGCTCGGCATCCACGCCGATGGCCGCCTCCACCAGCCCTCCGGCGATCATGACGGCCGCCCCCAGCAGGTAGCCGAGGAACAACTTGGTGTGGTTCTGGCCGTCGCCGATCAGGTTGCCATACAGCCAGGGGCCGATCGAGCCGAAGATCTGGGCGATGGCGAAGAATACGGCGATGGCCTTGGCCCTGACCTCGACCGGGAAGATCTCGCTGACCGTGAGGTAGGCGGCGCTGGCTCCGGCGGAGGCGAAGAAGAAGATGACGCACCAGCACAACGTCTGGGTGGTGGCGTTGAGGTACCCGGCCTGGAAGAACAGGGCGCTGATGATGAGCAGGACGCCGGCCAGGAGATAGGTACCGGCGATCATCTTCCGGCGACCAACAGTGTCGAAGAGACCGCCCAGCAACAGGGGACCGAGCAGGTTTCCAATGGCAAAGAACATGAAGTAGTACAGCGTCGAGGATGAGCTCACGCCGTAGACCTTGGTGAGGACGAGGGCATAGGTGAAGAAGATGGCGTTGTAGAGGAACGACTGGGAGATCATCAGCGACGCCCCCAGGATCGAGCGGCGCGGGTAGGTGGAGAACAGGGTCCGGGCCAGGGCCAGGAATCCGATGTCCGATGCCGGCCTGACCTCGATGGCTCGGGTGTTGTCGACGGGTTCGAGGTGACCACCGCCTGCCTCGCTCCGGCGTTCGATCTCTGCGGTGGCCGCCTCGGCCTCCTTTACCCGACCGTGCATGAGCAACCATCGGGGGCTCTCGGGCAGGTTCTTGCGCACGAAGAGCACCACCAGTCCCAGTGCCGGGCCGAAGAGGAACGCCACCCGCCACGAGTAGCTGTCCGGGAGGTGCTTGATCACGGCCAGCGACAGAATCGTGGCCAGCAGTGCGCCCCCCCAATACGTGCCGTTGATCCCGATGTCCACCCGACCCCGATAGCGGGCCGGGATCAGCTCGTCAATGGCCGAGTTGATGGCTGCATACTCGCCGCCGATCCCCATGCCGGCGATGAACCGGGTGGCATCGAGGAAGTACACCCACCCCTGGCTGCGCCCCGCGGTGGCCGCGGTCAGCGCCCCACCTGCCAGGTAGACCCCGAGGGTGATCATGAAGAGGTTTCGCCGGCCCCACCTGTCCGACAGGCGCCCGAAGAACAACGCCCCGGCCACTTCGCCCAAGAGGTAGACGGTCCCCACCGAAAAGCTCACGGAGCCCGACGAGAGATGCAACGCCGCCGGCTTGCTGATGATGGTCGAGGAGAAGCTGGCGATCTGGACCTCGAGGCCGTCAAGGATCCACGCCACGCCGAGGGCGATGATCAGGCGCGTGTGGAACGGGGACCACCGCAGCCGGTCGATGCGCGCCGGCACCAGGCTGGTGATGCCTTCGGCGCTGCGACCCCCTCCTGGAGCGTCGATCGTAGTCACAGGGCCCCCCCCCGTTTCGGACTCTCGCTTTTTGGCTATCGAGCGGTGTACCCCCTGGCCGCCCGGCGCAACCACGGGGCGACAAGATTCATCAGCGGTCGGCGTCCCTGACCGCCAAGGGCGCAGCCACCAGCGCAGGGGCTGGGGCCGGGGGCCCGGCGCCGTCGAGGGCCGGGGCCAAGGCCCGGCGGGACCGGGCCCTCGGCGCACGAGGCGGGGCGATGATGGCACGGGGCGATGATTCCTGGGAGGCCACGGAGATGCCGGCTAGATCGCTGACGATGTAGATGGGCCGGTGCAGCGCCTCCTCGTACATGCGGCCCAGGTATTCACCGAGCACTCCCAGCACGGTGAGCTGGATGCCGCCGAGCAGGCAGATGACAAACACCAGCGATGCCCATCCCGGAACCGTGAACAGTCCGACGACCTTCATGAGGATCGCGAACACGCCGCCGGCCACGCTGAGGCCGGCCACGACGAAACCGACCTGCAGGGCCAGGCGCAGAGGGGCGCGGGAAAAGCCGACCACGCCGTCGGTTGCCAGGCGGATCATCTTCGAAAGGGGATATTTTGTTTCGCCGGCAAAGCGCGGCTCACGCCGATACGGGACGCCGATCTGGCGGAAGCCGACCGACGCCACCATGCCCCGCACGAAGCGGCTCCCTTCCCTCATGGCCAGGAAGGCCCCAAGGGCGCGCCGGTCGATGAGGCGGAAGTCCCCCACGTCGAGGGGAATGTCGACGTCGGTGAGCCGCCGGAGCAGTCGATAGAACCCATTTGCGGTCTTCCGCTTGAACCACGTGTCGGTGGTTCGATCCGTCCGAACCCCGTAGACGACCTCGTAGCCCTCCCGCCAGCGCCCCGCCATCTCAAGCACGACGGCGGGGGGATCCTGCAGATCGGCGTCCATGACGATGACGGCATCGCCCACTGCTAGATCCATCCCTGCGGTAATGGCCGTTTGGTGACCGAAGTTGCGCGACAACCGGACCACCTTGAACCGGCTGTCGCGAGCTCGGAAATCGGTCATGATCTCGTAGCTGCCGTCGTGACTCCCGTCGTCGACGAGGATGACCTCGGCGCTGTCATCGAGGCGGTCGAGCAACTCGCTCACCCGATCGTAGAGAATCGACAGCCCTGCGGACTCATTGAACACGGGGATGACGATGGAATACACAGGCGTGGTCATCGACTCAGCCTTTCTGGGGAGGTGGGGTGCAGCCATTCAGGGTCGGGGTGGTCAGCAGGTATCGGCCGAGGGCCACCCAGGCGTCGAGGAAGTAGCTCGGGTGCCGGGTTGCGGCCCTTGCCGCATCGTCGAGGTAACGATTGGTGGCCGCTGCGTCACCGCCCACGCGAGCGCTCCCCGCCGCGGCCACCAGCATCAGGGGGTTGTCCCCCGCCTGCGACGGGGTGGCGTCGGGGTTGTAGGTGTTGGCCCGGTTGGACGGGGCCGCCGACTTGTCCGCCAGGCCCCTCAAGGAGCGGTCGATGGTGGTTCCCGCCGTGGTGAGGCACGAGTCCGCTTGGCGGATCAGGGTCCGAAAGGCGTCGTAGCCGTAGAGGGTCGCACCTCCGCCGGGCGGAGCGGATGCCTGCACCCGACCGGAACCGTCCACCTGGGCCCAGTCCGACGGCAGCCGGGCACCGTTGCCGGTATCGGCGGCCAGCGCCGCGAGTGACGAAGAAGCAACCGCCGCCCAGCGGGAATCGCCGCTGCTGCGGCCCAGCAGGGCGAAGGCCGCCGGATCGAAGTATGAGGGATTGAGGTAGAGCGGGCTGGTTTTCGACCACGGTCCGGCCACCAACCAGCGCTGGCCGCCGAGTTCGACCGTTTCGTTGGCCAGCACCGCCGACGCGTAGCCGCGACCCTGCGCCGTCCACCTCGTGTTCGCCCAGCGCTCGCCGGCCAGCACCAAGGCCCGGGCAACGTCGAGGTCGGCGTCACTGGCCGAGTTCGGGTCGAGGACCCGGCCGTCCTTCCAGTGGAAGGCAAGCAGTCCATTGGCCTGGCCCAGATGGAGCTGCGACCACCCCCAGACCCGGGCGAATTGCCTCTGGTCGCCCACGGCCACGTCGAGCAACATGGCGTAGGCTTGGCCCTCGCTCACCGTGTCTGATCCCTGGTCGCGACGCACCACCCGCCCGTCGGCTTCGACGTAGCGGGTCAGGAAGCTCTGAGCGGCGCTGCGGCCCGGGTTGGAGGGCACCGACGCCGGGGATGCCTGCGACGATCCGCATCCCCCGGCGAGCACGGCGGCGGCCAGGGCCGAAGCGAGGGCCGCCCCGGGTCGTTTCATCGAAGCACCGGTGGGCCGATGGCGGTGTCGAGGGACGCGGTGTCGAGGGACGCGGTGTCGAGGGACGCGGTGTCAAGCGATTCGAACGGGACCTCGACGGCTTCGATGGGCGCGGCAAGGGGTCTGCGGCGGCGGATGAGGGCAGCCCATGATCCAGCCAGGAGGATTCCGATGTGGATCGACGCGAAGGCAACGTTGGTCAACGTCGATGGTGTGTGATCGGTGGCCAGGGCATAGACCACCGCGCTCAACAGGAGGGCCATGGCCACCAGCGCGGGCAGGACGGGACGCACCTGGCGGCCGTCGACCCCGTGCTTGGGCGTCACCACGAACGGACCTCGGCGGCGGAACACCACCCGCAGGGCGGCACGGACGTGGACGGCGAAGTTGGCGGCGGCCAGCGCGTAGGCCGAGAAGCTGTAGCCGCCCTCTGAGGCCACCGCCACGGTCAGGATGCAGCTGGCGAAGTACGGCACGAAGTGGACAAGGAACTGCCCTCCCGAGCCCTGATGGATGGGCTGGAGGTGCCCGAAGATCTTCAGGACCGGCAGCGACATGTAGACCATCACCGTCCATCCCGACAGGAAGTACGAAGAGGCCAGCAGGTACTGGGCCCGGACTCGCCACGGCAGGCGGTAACGCAAGATTCGAGGAAGGGCGGAGAGGCAGCCCTGAGCCCATCGGGCCTGCTGGCTCACATACGACACCATGTCCTCGGGGCCCAACCCGTGGGCCAGGACCACAGGCACGTAGACGCTGGTCCAACCCCGCTCATGGAGACGCATGGAGAGCTCGAAGTCCTCGGTGAGCGAGTCCTCAGGAAAGCCGCCCACCTCGTCGAGAGCCCGCCGACGAAAGACGAAGTTGGTGCCGCAACAGAACATCGCCCCCCGCGCCTCCTTGCCCCGGGCAATGACGCCGAAGAACAGGTCCTGCTGGGCCGCGGCGGCAGCGGCGATCGGTCCGCTGTCTCGGTTGGCGTAGTACTGCGGTGTCTGTACGAATGCCACCGAGTCGTCGAGGAGGTGGCCGATCGTCTCGGTGAGGAACTGTGGTGCGGGCACATGGTCGCAGTCGAAGACGGCAACGAATGGAGCGTCGCACCGCGTCAGGGCGTGGTTGATGTTGCCCGCCTTGGCCCCACCGTGATCAGCCCTGGCCAGGTAGCGAACCCCGTGGCGGGCAGCCAGGTCGCCCATGGCCGGCCGATCGCCGTCGTCAAGCAGATAGACGGTGACGTCGGCACCCTCCAGCCGGGTGGCGGCCTCGACGGTGGACTCGACGACATCGACGGGTTCGTTGTAGGTCGGGATCAACACGTCGACCCGGGGTCGTGCACCGGTCCACGACGGTGCCTCTGAGCGCGGTCGCTCCGTACGGACCGTCCACCAGAATCCGGCGGCCTGCACCAGATTGAACAGCTCGGCGGCCACCAACAGGCCGTAGAGCCAACCGACGCCGGCCTGGTCGGGTGACAGAAGCCATGAGAAATACCACACGGCAAGGCCGACGTTGATGGCGATCAGCACCCGGAGGATTGCCCGACGACGCCCGTCGAGGTGCTGGCGGGACCCGGCCGGGGCGTCGCGGTGATCGGCCGAAGTAGCGTCTTGGCGGGTCAGGGTCATGAAAACTCCCACACGGTGACGTTGGGTGCCGTTACCACGGCATTGAGGTGGCGGCTTCGGGAGAGTTCCCCGACAAGTCGCTGCGTGGCGTCGCCGGCCCCCTCGGTACCGGCGAAGTTGAACGACCCGACTACGAAGATCTGGCCCGAGGCGGGCAGGACCGCGGGGCTGGCGGTGACGGGCTCCGCCCGGAGGTGCGGCTCGAAGTAGGCAACGTCGACATTGAGGTACGCAGGCGCGTAGAGGATCTCATCGCCTGGATGGGCGACCGCGGAGATCTGCTTGAACACCGCGTTGTAGCCGTACAGCCGCGGATTGCCGCCGTCGGTCTGCTGGAGCACCAGGCCGACGGTCATACCGGCCAGCAGCGCCCCGGTAAAGACTCTCCGGGCCAGCGCGCTCGGCGTCATCGTCCACACCGCGCCGGCCAGCAGAAGATAGAGAGCGGGCACCGCGGCGATGAAGTACCGGACCTCGAAGAGGCTCCGGGAGGGGGCGATGTTGGCGCTGGCCACGAAGGTGATCAGCATCGGCAGCGAGATCAGCACCACGAGCAGCCGGTTGGCCCGGTTCCGGCCCCGGCCGAGGACAACCAGCGCGCCCAGAATACCGAGGGGCCAGATGGCGACAGCGGCGGCGATCACGCCGTTTGCGTGGTAGCCGAACAGCGCCCACACGACATTGTTGAAGATCCCGTAGGGGGAGAACCCGCCGACCGCGTGGTCCGAACCGTGGCTGCCGAAGCCCAGCCCGTTCGCCTGGTTGTTCTGGAACTGGGTGAGCAACAGGGGGATTCCCGGAGAGCAGGCCGCGACGATGCCGGCGACGGCGGCACCCAGACGGACTAGCGGCCGGCGGCCGAGTCGACCATGGATCATGACCCAGCCCAGAATGAGGATCTCGGTGCCTACGGCCAGCGACGCGAACCACTGGGTCCAGATCATGGCCGCCGACGCCGCCGCCCACACCAGCCAGTATCGCCAACGCTGGGTGGACAGGATGCGGGCCAGGGCCCAGATGGTGACGGTCACCAAGAGGATGAACAGGGCATACATCCGAGCTTCCTGGGCATACCACACGCCAAGGGCGCCGACGGTGCCGAAGGCGGCGGCCAGGACCCCGACCCGCTCGTGATACAGCGCTCGACCGGCCAGGTAGAGCATGGGGATGGTCAGGGTTCCAAAGATGATCGACGGCAGGCGAAGGTCCGTCTGCGTCGACCCCACGGTGTGGGCCACGAGCCAAAGGATGGAGTAGTGCAACGGCGGGTGGTTGTCATGGAGGAGCTGGTGCAACATGGCGGGATACGACAGCCGGGCGTCGTAGCCACTCGTCGCCTCATCGAGCCAGAAGCCCCGGACGATGACCAGCCGGATACCCAGGCCCACCAGGGTGAACAGGCCCACCAGGACACGGGGGTCGGGATGCCCCCGGTGGCGACCGTTCGATCCGTCCGCAGCTCTGGCAGCCGAGTCTCGACCGTCGGAGACGTCGGGTCGCGACAACGTGGCAGTGGCCAACTCAGGGTTCTCCTTTCTCTACGGTTCATGCGAGTGTCGGACGACACCGTGATTCGCCTTTCCCGGCGCGCCGGGAGACGTAAATTTACGAGGGTGCTGCGAAGAGGCGGCGATGGAGTCCGTGCGGTTGGGACGGATGCAGAGGCGTTTGCTCCTCTCCCGCGGATCTTGCTATGAACGACCCGTGGCCATTACGAGGCCCGGCCCATTTCTGGATGACAATTACGATCGAACTTTGTTGTGCCTCATGCCACACGCAAGGCGGAACAGAGCAAAAACGGCGAGCGCCGCCCCCGCGGTTCCGAGAAGCCCCCATCCCACCTGGGACACCCCGGGGATGAGCGAGATGCCGCTTTCGAACAACCGCTTGGTGGGGCCCTGCGAGATGCTCTCGACAAGCCTGGGCCCTGCGGCCTGAAGGAGATCCGACGCCATCGTGCCGGCGGCGCCATCGGGACGCAGAGGCGAGTTCGAACCCGCCACCACCGGTGCCGGCCCCGCGGTGATGACCTGGGCGGCATTGCCGGCTGACGGGTGCGGTAGGGGCGCGTTAGCCGCCGACCTCGGAGGTGGTGTCACCTTTGGCGCTGACGGAGCCACCAGCGGGGACGGGTCGACGTCTGGCGGGGCCAGGTTTCGAATCGTGACCGGTGCGGGGTTTGCTTCCCGGCGAATCGCAGGAGTGGCGGGAGTGGCGGGAGTGGCGGGAGTGGCGGGAGTGGCGGGAGTGGCGGGAGTGGCGGGAGCAGACCCGGAGGGTTTGGCCAGATCGACCAGTGGATCTGGCCCCGACCGGGGCATATTCGCTTCCGGCCCTGCCGAGGGCGGCGAGGGAAGGCCGCTGGGCCCGGGATCCGGTACCGGGAGGGCGGAGCGCACCAGGTCGGCGGTCGGTGGCGGAGGACCAGCACTGGCCGGGTCGGAGGCAGGTGGCGAACCAACACTTCCGGGCGCAGCAGGGACTGCTACCGAGGAGGATCCGAGGTCGACCTTGAGGCCCGGCAGCATCGGTGCGCCCAGGCACAGTGAAGAGGTCACCGTCGAGTTGAGGCACACGGCCAGGGCCGAGGCACTTGGAGCCGTGGCCGTAGTGGTGGCCAGTGCACCCGTGATCACACCGGCGCCGGCGAGGGCAGCCCTGGTGACCCGGGAGTGAAGATTCTTGGCCATGAGATGCCTGTTCCTCAGTTTCTTTGATTCGGCCGGCGCCCCTTGCGGGCGCTCATGAACATTGGTATTGCAGTGCACCTTAGGGGTGACGGTCCCGCTCGCGGGCGGACTCTCAACGAATTCACAAACGGTCGAGCTCCGAAGCCGTGGTGGCGGTCGAAACGGGTCAGCAATTGTGTCTACCCCCCTCTTCCCTCCTAGGCGGTTACGTACGCATGAACACCTGAATATATCTGGTCGACCCAAGCTGTGACATCAGTCACGCCGGCCCGAGATGCGTGTAGGCGCGGTCCCCGCTGATTCTTAATTACTCATTACAAAGTTGTGAAGGGAGATGATTAAGTTTTGGGCACTCGGTGGTCATGCGGACGCGGGGCGTGGCGGTTCGCCTAGGCTCCGCGCATGTCCGCTAAGGAAGACACTCATCTACCGGCGGTGGCCGGCGACAGACCCCGGCGCGTCCGCTTCCGGGGAATGGCTGCTGCCGCCGCCCTGGTGGCGGCGATAGCGGGGGGCTTTGCGGCCACATCGGGCGCCGGTGCCCAGACCCCCGGTGCCGACGGCGTGTCGGTGGCGGTAGCCGGCAACCGGTTGGTAGACGCCTCGGGCCATCCCCTGCAACTGGTGGGCGTCAATCGCTCGGGCAGCGAGTACGCCTGCGCTCAGGGCTGGGGGATCTTCGACGGCCCCTCTGACGCAGCCTCGGTGGCGGCCATGGCCGCATGGCACGTCAACTCGGTGCGAGTGCCCCTCAATGAGGACTGCTGGCTCGGCATCAACGGTGTGGCGCCCACACTGGGGGGTGCCAGGTACCAGGCCGAAATCGAAGCGTATGTCCACCGGCTGCACCAGGCGGGGATCGTTGCCATCGTCGATCTGCACTGGGGCGCCCCCGGTGCCCAGTTGGCCCTGGGCCAAGAAGCGATGCCCGACGCCGATCACGCCCCCGCCTTCTGGCGTTCGGCGGCCAGCGCGTTCAAGGGCAATCCCGGTGTGATTCTGGACCTTTTCAACGAGCCACACGATGTTTCGTGGTCTTGCTGGCTGCACGGCTGCGTGATGCCCGAAGGTTGGCAGGCCGCCGGCATGCAATCGCTGCTCGACGCGGTCCGCTCAACCGGTACCACCCAGCCCGTCATGGTCGAGCCTCTCGGATGGGGCGGGGACCTCTCGGGGTGGCTGGCCAACGAGCCTTCGGATCCCGACCACGCAGTGGTGGCCAGCGTCCACCTCTACAACCCCTCAGGCTGCAACACCCTGTCGTGTTGGAACGGGGTGATGGCTCCGGTGGCGGCCCAGGTGCCGGTGGTGACCGGCGAGCTCGGCGAGTACGACTGCTCCAGTGCCTTCGTTGCTGCCTACATGGCCTGGACTGATGCCCACAACATCTCGTACCTGGGATGGACCTGGAACGCCGGCGGGGGCTGGACCTGTAGTACCGGACCTGCCCTCATCGATGATTTCAACGGCACCCCCAACAGCTTCGGCGCAGGTTTCCAGGCCCACCTGGCGGCGAGAGCAAGCGCCCACGGCAGGTACCGAGTCACGCAGTCCTGGGGCAACGGAGGGATCATCTCTCTGCAGATCACCAACACGGGGGCCGCACCCATCGGTACCGCGGCTGCACCGTGGGTCCTTCGCTTCGCGCTCGGCGCCCCGGCCCAGGTCTCGAGCATGTGGAACGCGGTGCTCAGCGCCGACACCGATGGAGTGGTCACCGCCACCGCCCCCTCCTATGCCCCGGTGATCGCTCCCGGCCAGACGTGGACGATCGGCTATGTCCAAGGGGCCAATCTGTCCGGACCCACCGAGATCACCATCGATGGGGCGCCGGTCGCTTCCTGACCACCCGCTCGGACGGTACGACGACCTCGGCCCCTAGGAGGCCTCTGAAGTAATAGCCAGGATCCACCACCCGAGCACGGCTAGCGGTGAGGCTTGGGCATGGCTTTGGGTGTGGTGCCAAGAGCGCAGCGGTTCGAGAATCCGAGGG